>Ga0074195_1000222_pt1 | contig 134215 bp, 124 predicted proteins | sample EPASupsiteHSE623_FD_64525 | JGI IMG/M metagenome (GOLD analysis project Ga0074195, IMG submission 64525) | Bioremediated contaminated groundwater from EPA Superfund site, New Mexico - Sample HSE6-23 | ecosystem: Environmental > Aquatic > Deep subsurface > Groundwater > Contaminated ...
AACGAAGGAATTTAGGGCATAGACCCTGTGAGACATGGGAGGTTTGCCACCGGAGAGCATGTGGATACCAACGGCCGGAATAAGCTCAAAAAAGACAGGTGTTTATTCAGGTCACCCTTGCCCTTCCAGTAATATGCATAAATGAGCATTATATCCATGCGGCGAATTTTGGGCAATGTGAAAGTCTAAGAAAAACCTAGCAATCAAGAGAAAACACTAGATTAAAGAGGGAGGGGGATCAAACATTAAAATTGGTTTTGACACCCGATTAAATGAAGTGTCCAATCACGGAATCGGTCGATATGTTACCAACCTTTACAAAGCCCTAACAAGGTACGGATGTAATATATTGCCGCTGGGGAGCAAATGTAACATAGACAAATTAACGGGAAAGATTCGATATGTTGTTGAGGAACAATTGTTATTGCCTGTTTCGCAGTTATTTGGGAAATGCGATGTTTATCATTTCACGGGGAATACTATGCCTCTCAAATGGCTGTATAAAGGGAAAACTGTTGTCACGGTTCATGATGTAATCCCATTATTAGAACATGGACACAAATTGACTGGTTCCAAAGGACAATTTAATAATAAGTATTTTGATACTACAATCAGAGGTTCATTAACTTATGCAAAAAAGATAATTACGGTTTCGGAATCGTCTAAAAAGGATATTTTGAATATTTGCCCACAGGCTGACGTAATTGTTATTCCCAACGGGGTTGACACATTTTTTCTGGAACAACCTGATGAAAGTGTAACAAACATTAAAAAGTCTTTGAAAATACCAAATAATGACTTAGTCATTGTGGCGATAGGTTCTTTGACACCACGAAAGAATCTGAAAGGAATAATTGAAACATTCGAGATTGTGACAAGGCATATTCATAATTGTGTGTTGGCTATAGTTGGGTTAGAAAAAGACCAGATTAGAGATAGAGAGTATTACCATATAGTCGAAAAATTGTCTGGTAAAATACTTTTTTTGGGGAAAGTATCTGATTTACAGCTAAGAAACATTTATTTTATTGGTGACATTTTTTTCTTTCCATCATTTTACGAAGGTTTTGGGTTGCCATTGATTGAAGCGATGGGAGCTGGAAATGCAGTAGTTTCGTCAAACGTTAGTTCATTACCTGAAATAGTTGGAGATTGCGGCGAAACGGCTGTTCCTTATGATATCGAAAATTTGGCAAACAAGATTATATTTCTTTGTAGAAACCATGAATTGCGATATCTATATAAGGAAAAGAGTATCCAAAGAGTTAAAGAAAAATATACATGGGACCGAGTTGCAAGGGATACTATAGCAGTTTACGAGGAACTGGTCCGTTAATCGAGTCAGTACTTGGTGTAGACCTCTGCCCCAATAACAACAGTAGGACTTCCAAATTCGACAAGTGTACTTAACATTAAAACAATAGAATATTTTGTAATTTTTTGAAGAGGGTGTTGTTAGCTGATTAACTTAATTCTTGCCGGAGGCAAAGGAATAAGATTATGGCCGGAAAGCCGGGAGGAGCGGCCAAAACAGCTATGCGACTTTTTTGGCCAGGGTAGCCTGCTAGTTATGACCTTGCGGCGGTTGGTTTTACTTGGTAAGGCAGTATTCGTATGTGGCCTTGACCAGGTAGAATCCATCAAAAGGGATCTTAGAAACGAGGCAGCTGAAGTCATCGGTGAGCCTATGGGGCGCAATACGGCCCCGGCGGTGGGACTGGTACTGGCGGGTGGAAACATACCGGAAGATGAGGTTATCGGGGTGTTCCCGGCGGACCACTATATAGAGGACGATGTGGAATTTCACCAGGTGGTAGGACAGGCTATTGATTTATCACGCAAAGAATTTCTGGTAACAATAGGTATTATACCGGATCGTCCTGAGACCGGTTATGGTTATATTGAACGGGGGTTCAGCTTAGGAGGACAAGCTTACCGGGTAAAAGCTTTCCACGAAAAACCAGATCCGTTTACTGCAGCTCGGTATGTGGCCAGTAAGGGCTTTTACTGGAACGCAGGTATATTTATTGCTACAGCTGCTACTTGGACCCGGTTATTTCAACAACATTTACCCGAGTTGTTCCGGTTTATTTCATTAGGACAAGAGGCATATTTGGAAGCCTACGCTGGCTTCCCTGACGTGTCGATTGATTACGGTATAGCCGAAAAGTGTGGGAAGATGGCGGTTGTAGAAGGGAACTTCGGTTGGAACGATGTTGGGAGTTGGAGTGCTCTGGCCAATGTTTTACCCCTGGATGAGCAGGGGAATGCTCTGACAGGGAAAGTCGTAGCGGTGGAGTCTACCAACTGTTTAGGACGTAGTGAAGGACGCAGCATAGTGCTGTTCGGGGTTGATAATCTGGTAGTGGTGGAGAGCGGGGATTACATACTAGTTTGCCCAAAACAAAAGTCGCAGGATATTAAAGGGCTTTTGGCAAGGCTCGAAACCAAATAGTTTTTGAGGATGGGTGAGGACATGGAGGGCAATATTTTTCGGCAATATGATATTAGAGGTAAGATAGGAGCAGATTTGACTCTCGAGGGAGGGCGAGCCATAGCCCGAGCTTTTGCCCACATGGCGGCTGAAAGAGGGTACCAAGAGATGGTGGTGGGCCGTGATAACCGTCTCTCTTCGTTGGCTTTACGTGATGTAGTAGTGGAAGCCCTGGCAGAATCTAGAATTGATGTAGTGGACATCGGAGAGGTAGTAACGCCGGTTTTTTATTTTTCAGCCAATTTTTTGGGACTAAACGCGGGAATCATGATAACGGCTAGCCATAACCCAGGGGAATATAACGGTTTCAAGTTGTATATGGACGGGGCAACCATTTTCGGAGATGAAATTCAGAAGGTGCGCTGTTTGGCGGAAGAGGGAGTGCGGGTACCTGGGGTAGGAAAAGGGAAGGTAGTAACACGGGATATTCAGCCTGATTATATCTTGAATTTAAAAAAGAAGGTTCAATTGGGTCCACGTTCTTTAAGGGTCGTGGTGGATTGTGGTAATGGCACAGCTGGTGGAATTGCGCCTGCTCTACTCCGGGAACTGGGGTGCGAGGTCGCAGAACTGTTTTGTGAATCTGACGCTACTTTCCCCAATCATTTCCCGGATCCGGTTAAAGTGGAGAACTGTCAGGACTTGATTCGAGTGGTTCGGGAAGAAAAGGCTGATATTGGGCTGGGCTTTGACGGAGACGGAGACCGTCTTGGGGTGGTGGATCAGGAAGGTAATATCATCTGGGGCGATGTACTCATGATTTTATTTTGGCGGGAGATACTGCCTTGCTATCCCGGCTCCGAATGTATAGTGGAGGTAAAATGTTCTCAGGCTCTGGTGGATGAAATAGTACGGTTGGGAGGTAAACCGTTTTTCTACAAGACAGGGCACTCGCTGATAAAAAATAAAATGAAAGAAATCGGGGCTGTCTTTACAGGAGAAATGTCCGGACATATGTTTTTTGCTGATGAATACTACGGATTTGACGACGCTCTTTATGCGGCGGTCCGGTTGTTGCGGATTCTATCCCATACTAACAAGAGTCTAACAGAGCTGCTGGCGGATGTGCCCAGGTATTATGCGACGCCAGAGATAAGAGTTACGTCAACGGATGCGGAAAAGTTTAAAATAGTGCAGCAGGTTCTTGATCAATTCCAACATAAGTACGAAATAATCGATGTTGACGGTGCCCGTATTCTATTTCCGGATGGTTGGGGACTGGTACGGGCATCCAATACCGGTCCGGAGTTGATAGTCCGTTGTGAAGGCACAACTCCGTCGGGGCTGGATCGAATTAAAGACGAGTTGTTTTCTTATTTACACGGGTTAGGGTTAAAAATTTAGGCTGAGCCCAAAAATGTAGTTCCAACAGCACTATAACTACACTTTTTGAGGCAAAATCCTAGGAAGGTGTTTGGGGAGAAAAGCAGTTAAATTGGGAGGGATAACCTTGAAAGTATTGATAACCGGAGGGGCGGGGTTTATCGGTTCCCATGTGGTGGAGTCTTGCCTAGCAGAGGGCTTCAAGGTGGTTCTGTTGGACAACCTCTCCCGGGGGAAGCGGGGAAACGTTCCGGACGGGATCAGGTTGCACGAAATTGATATAACTGGGGCGGAGGTTGCCTCTGTATTCGAGGCTGAGAGACCGGAAGTGGTGGTGCACCTGGCGGCCCAGGTGGATGTAGCTGTTTCTGTGGCAAACCCCATATTTGACGCCGGCGTCAATATAATGGGGACCCTTAACGTTTTGGAGGCCTGCCGCGCCACGGGGGTAAAGAAGATAGTGTACGCGTGCTCGGCGGCTATTTATGGCGACCCTGCCTATATACCGGTGGATGAGGCTCACCCGGTTGCCCCGCAGGCGGGCTATGGTGCATCGAAGTATGTTCCGGAACTGTACCTTAAACTGTACCGGGATCTTTATGGGCTTGACTTTACAGTCCTGCGCTACGCCAACGTCTATGGTCCCAGGCAGGATGCTACCGGTGAAGGGGGCGTCGTGGCCATTTTCGTGGACAGGCTGTCGCGAGGAGAAAGCCCGCTCATTTACGGAGATGGGGAGCAGACCCGTGACTTTGTTTATGTGAAAGACGTGGCCCGGGCTAACGTGCTCGCTGTGGAAAGGGGCAACGGAGAGGTTTTGAATATCAGCACCGGTACCAGTGTATCAATTAATGAGTTATTTGCTCGATTGAAGGAATTGGTGGGCAGTAGGATTGAGCCCCGTTACGCTCCTGCCCGGCCGGGGGATATCCGGCACAGCAGCCTGGACAACAGGAGGGCACATGAACTTCTAAGCTGGGAGGCGGAGTATTCACTGGCCGATGGCTTGGCGGAAACAGTGGCATGGGCCCGGAAATCAACAACTGTTTAACCCTACTTCCCCAAACCGAAGTTCTTCAATCCCGGCGCTCTCTCCAGCACCCACCGCACTTCTTCCACCCGGAAAACCACGGTTGATACCCCGTAGAACAAGACTCCAGCGGCGAGCAGAACCATCACCTGCACCATTAGGTTCAGATGAACAGAAGGGGCGTTCATCACCTGTTCAAGTCCCACCAGCACAGCGCCCATAATGCCAGCGGATAGAAGTACACCCCTGATGCCGCGTAAGAAAGACTCTCCTTTTACATAAACAAGCTTTTTCCTAAGCAGCATATACGAAATCCCGAAACTGCAAATGGCCGACAGCGAGTTGGCCAATGCCAATCCCCCGTGCTGCAGCGGCCGGACCAGAAGCAAGCTGAGTATTATGTTGATTATGACCACGCCGATGCTGATTTTGAGCGGCGTTTTCGTATCTTTAATGGAGTAAAAAGCCCGGTTCAAGATGTTGTACCCGCCCTGGAAGAACAGGCCCAGGCTGAAAAAGCCGAGGGCAAAGGCAGTCATTTCCGTGGAATTGGCGTCAAAGGCTCCCCGTTCGAAGACGAGCCGTACAATCGGTTTGGCCAGGACCAGGAGGCCGACGGCGCAGGGGATGATTAACAGGGCGGTCAGGCGCAGGCCAAACTGTGTCGTCCGGGACACTTCATCCATATCCCCTTTGGAAGCCTGGGCGGAGAGAACGGGAAAGATGGCGGTATTGATCGCCAGGACAAACAGGTTAAACGGCAGGAACATCAGCTTATTGGCGAAGTTCAGGGCGGCGATGCTTCCCGCAGGCAGGCCGGACGCGATGATCCGGTCAATCACCAGATAGGCCTGGGTTACTGCGGTCCCGCCGAGTGCCGGTACCATCAGGCTCCAGATGCGCCGGACCCCGGGGTCTTTCCAATCAAGGCAGGGCCGGTACCGCACCAGGTATTTCTTGAGTGAGGGAAGTTGGACCAGGACCTGAGCCATGGTGGCCAACAGGGTACCAATAGCGAGCCCGGTCACTCCCAGCGTCGGTGCCAGAGCAATGACTGACACAACGACTGTCAGGCTAAAAGCAGCCGCGGCCAGGGCTGGAGCGGCAAAATGCCGGTACGAGTTGAGGATGCCGCCCACCAGCATCGTCAATACGGAGAAAACGACGGTGGGGAACATGATCCGGGTGAGTTTGGTGGTTAACACCACCTGGCTGGTATCAAACCCGGGGGCAAACAGCCTCACCAGGTAGGGAGCCAGGATGATGCCTAGAACCGTAATGACTGTCATCGATAGGGCGGCAGTGCTGATGACACTGCTGGTTACCCGCCACCCCTGGTCTTCGTCCTGGTCAACAAGATATTGGCTGAAAACGGGAATAAAGGCGGTGCTTAAGGCGCCGCCTATTATTACGTAAATCATGCTGGAAATCGTAAAGGCCATCAGGTACGAATCGGTCACCGCCGAGGTTCCAAAATGGGAAGCGATCACCTGCTCGCGCACGAATCCGGCCAGCCGGCCGATAACACTCATGGCCAGCACAATTCCGGCTGCTTTGATTACTGTTCCTTTGAATGCACGCAGATCTGACACAAGCACCTCCGTATTCCTGGAGCCCGGGGCAGGGTGTGTAAGGTCCGGCTAAATCGTGTCGAGAACAAATCCGGCCTTCTCCACCTTGGCCCGGTCATAGATGTTCCGGGTGTCTACAATGAAAGGTTTACTGGCGGTATTCATCAAGGCTTTGAACTGCTTGAAGCTGAAGTAGTCCACGTCCTCCTGTTTGGCCAGGACGACGATGCCGTGGGCTCCCCCTAGTGCGTCCTCAATTGCAGGAACGACGAAATCATAATCATTGGGCACGGCGGGATCGTAAGCGGCAACCTGAACGCCTGCTTTACGAAGGAGCGCGACCGCTTCGACGGCCGGGCTCTGCCTGTCATCATTGGAGTAATCCTTCATGGCAATGCCGAAAACAGCCACTTTGGCGCCCTGCGCCGGAACGGGGAGATTTTTCAGCACCAATCCGGCGATGTAAGCAGGGACATTGGCGTTTACCTGGCGGGCAGTCCGGAGCAGCGCCAAAGGAACGCCCAGTTCGTCCGCTTTCGGGGTCAGGTAATGCAGCGCGTTGGGGATGCAGTACCCGCCAACCCCGGGCCCGGGATAGAGAAGTTTCACCCGGTGGTGCGTGTTGGCGATGCGGATGGTCTCAAATATATCGATTCCCAGGGCTTTGGTGAAGCGGGCAAACTCGTTGACCATGGCGATGTTTACGTCCCGGGAGATGTTTTCGATCACCTTTGACGTTTCCACCACTTCAAAGGAACTGGCCGGCACCAGTTCGGCCTTGGTGACGATGCTCAGGAGTTCCATGGCCTTGTCCCGGCTGGTTTGGTCGATACCGCTGACCACGGTCGGCATGTTTTCAAATTCGTCGAAAGCTTTGCCTTCCGCGATCCGCTCTGATGAATAGGCAAGGTAAAAGTCCCGGCCGGCTTTCAGGCCCGACTTTTCCAGCAGGGGAATCACAAAGCTGCGGGTGGTGCCCGGAACCACAGTACTCCTGATTAAGACCAGATCCTGGGGCTTCAAGCCGGCGGCGATAACGCTGCAGGCTGATTCGAGGTGTTCCAGGCCGACGGTGACGATGATGTTTCTCACAGAAGCCAAGATTTCGGCGGCGTCGCCGGTGGCCCGGAACCGGCCGTTTTCCAGTTGGTCCTGCAGGATTTTGCGGATTGGGGTGCGGTGATACCATTCCCGGTGGTGGGTGATGCCGGTATTGAGAGCTGAGACCAGGTTTTCGTCCACGTCGACGCCGATCACCTCGCAGCCGCGCATGGCAAAGCTTAATGCCAGGGGAAGGCCGACAAACCCGAGCCCAAACACTGCTGCTTTTTTGCCGCTACCGTTGTTTCCATTAATACTGCTCATTGATTTTGCCCTCCAGCCTCGATTATCTTCTCCATCAAAAAAGCCACTCGGCTCTCCCAGGAGTTCTCGGCGGCACGCCTCAGACGAGCCTCTTTCTTGGCTTCGGTTTCCTCGGCCAATGCCCTGGCCACGGCCTGGACGAACCGATCCGGCGGCGCGATTTCCACAACGTCTCCGTAAGATTCGATTTCCGGCATGGGCACAGTCACTATCGGTTTTCCCGAGGCCAGGTATTCATAGAATTTCAGGGGGCTGACCGTCCTCGTCAGCTCATTCAGGCGAAAAGGATTCAGGCAGACATCGAAAACCTTGAGGTACTTGGGCAGTTCGGCCTGATCCCGGCGTCCCAGAAAATGAACATTGGCGCAATCCTTAAGGGACTGCAGTTCGACGCCCGGACCCACCGGCCCGACCAAGACAACCGACCAATCAGGGTGCGCTTTGGCGGTAGATTCAATCAAACTCAGGTCCACCCAGTCCTGGATGACCCCAACAAAGCCGATGATCGGGTGCGGGATCGCAGCAATATCGTCCGGGATCGGGGTTTCCGGGCTCTGGGCTTTGCCGAACAGCTCCACATTGGCTGCATTCGGGAGAAGGTGGGTATTGGCGTTGTACTGCCTCTTGTCTTCGAATAGGCCCCGAGCGGTGGTGAACACGACGCCGCACTTCTGAAGGAGCTTGCGTTCCATGGACTGCACTGCTTCCTTGTTAAACCCTGTATACGCGGAATGCTCGTCAACACAGTCATAGACCAGCAGCTTCTCCCCAAGCTTGCCCACCAAATCGACAGTGTTGGGGAGGTAGGTCCAGAGAATCGGCCGGGAAAAACCAAGACGCCGCACCACCTGCTGCAAAAAGAGGCCGATCCACCACTGATTGATCCGGTTCACCCAGGGATAAATATTGCCAAACGGGAGGGTGACCGGTGGCGACCACAGGTAAATGTTGTCCCGCCATGGGCGCACACCCTGCCGCCAGGTCGTCCATTTGCGCCAGCACGCCGGATCCTTAAATGGCGACAGGAGCGAAATGGGCGGCTCCACGTAAAGGACAGTGTTTGATCCAGGCAGCCTGGACATTACCTGCTGCTTCCGTGTCCAGATGGGGTCCCAGTCGACGGAAGAGATGCAAATTATTTGTTGGTTTTCCAGCACGGGAATCCCCCTTTCTTCAGGCCGAGAGGCCCGCAGAAAACTGCCGGGCTGAACGAATTATCTAAATAACTCAAAGTATAGGTTTTCTGTTTCCCGGACCATGTTGTCCACGCTGAAGCGCTGTACCTTCCGCCTTCCTATTTCGCCCATGGCCGACGCTTTCTGGGGGCCGTCCAGGAGCCCCAGGAGGGCGGATGCCAGCCGGTCGGGGTCGGCCGGGGGCACCAGAACCCCGGTGACACCGTCCTCCACCACTTCAGGGATGCCTCCGACCCTGGAGGCCACCACCGGGCGGCCGAAAGCCATGGCTTCCATCAAAACGAGACCCATTCCTTCCATTAAAGAAGGGAGGCAGAGAATGTCGGTGATAGCGTAAATATCCTTAATCTCCGGGTAGTACCCGGTGAACTTCACATGCTCACTAATCCCCAGGCCAGCGGCCATGTCCTCCAGTTCCCGGTGCAGGGGGCCTTCCCCCACAACCAGAAATTGAACGTCAGGCCGGGTTTTCAGCACCTTTGCGGCCGCTCCCAGGAGGTATTTATGTCCCTTGACCGGGTGCAGCCTGGCGATGGCAGCTACCACCGGTTGATCCGGGGTCAGACCGAGGGCCTGTCGAATTGCTTCTGCGTGGGCCGAGGTCGAGGGCGAATTCGGCGGGACCGACCCGCTGCTTCCCTGCAGCCGTTCCAGGTCCAGGCCATTATAGATCACACTGACTTTAGTGGGCGCAATGCCATCAGCAACCAGTTCGTCCCGCAGGGCGCCGGAGATGGCAATTACCCGGTCTGCCAGCCGCGAAGTTGTCCGGTCCAGGAAGAAGGCAATTGCCCCTTGAAGCCTGCTGGTGTAATCCAGGCGGATGGAGCTGTGGACAGTTGTGATTACGGGCAGGCCTTCTTGTTTGGCCGCAATCCGGGCGACGAGGTTGGCCCGCACCCCATGGGTGTGGACAAGACCAATTTGCCATTCCCGGATCAGCCGGCGAATGGCCGGCACCGTGAGAACGTCCAGCTTATGGCGCATCGGAATTTCGGCAGTGGGAATTCCCTGGGACCGGACCAAAGGCGCAAAAGGGCCGCGGCAGAGGCAGAGCAAATGCCCCTGAAACTGGTCCTTGTCCAGCCGGCTCAGCAGGGTGAGAACATGTTCCTCCGCCCCTCCAATTTCGCCGCCGCCGATTACGTGCAGGATGTTCCTTTTCACGGTAGTAAGCCCCCGCAATTCGCCATTATCTGGTATTATATCCAGGGGCCTTTGGGGATAGGCAGGCCCTTAACGTACCTTTATTTCCACAAAAAGCGGGCAAGTCCTCTGTCCGAACAGGCAAAAATTTGTTCCAAGTGGCCCGGGCAGGATTTCCCCCCGTCATTGTCGAACTAAAACAACACTTGTGTCATAGATTCTATAGGAGGGTTTTATGCTCGATATAAACCAGATCAAGGAAATTTTACCTCACCGCTACCCTTTCCTCCTGGTGGACAGGATTATCGAACTGGAAGAGGGGAAGCGGGCGGTAGGTATAAAAAATGTCACCGCTAATGAGGAGTTTTTTCAAGGGCATTTTCCCGGGTACCCGGTGATGCCCGGCGTACTAATCGTCGAGGCTATGGCCCAGGTTGGGGCGGTTATCGTTCTGAAGATGCCCGAATATGCCGGCAAACTGGCCTTTTTCGCAGGCATTGACGGGGTCCGTATTCGCAAGCAGGTGGTCCCCGGAGATCAATTGCGGCTTGAAGTTGAGATGATTAAGCTCAAGGGGACTGTCGGTAAGGGCCGGGGGCGGGCCTATGTCGGCGATCAGTTGGTCTGCGAAGGAGAATTTATGTTCGCGGTGGCCAAATAAGGTACCAAATCATGGCTTCGTTGGACAGTTTTACCCCGGAGTGATAAAATTTACATGATTGGGTATCTGCTGGGGAGGTAATAGAGTGTCCCGGGTTTTAATTTTGGCCTTGGCAGCGTTTGCAATCACATATGGAACCACGCCTCTGGTAAGGAAGTTTGCCGTTCGGATAGGGGCTCTTGACCGGCCGAACAGCCGCAAGGTCCACCGGTCCTTGATGCCTTACCTGGGGGGTATTGCTATCTATCTCGGGTTTATCGCCGTGGTCCTGGCCGCCATTCCTCTCAGCAAAAGCATTTTGGGGTTGATCCTGGGGTCGACCATTATCCTGATTCTGGGCGTAGTTGATGATTTAAAAGAGCTTTCCCCCAAAGTGAAGCTTCTGGGGCAGATTGCGGCTGCCCTCCTGGTGATTCCGTTCGGCATCAGAGTTGACATCCTGACGAACCCGTTTAATGGGGTTCTTCATCTCGGGGTTTTCAGCATTCCGGTCACTGTGTTCTGGATCATAGCCGTAACCAACGCTGTTAACCTGATCGACGGGCTGGACGGGCTGGCTGCCGGGGTAGCGGGTGTGGCCGCGTCCACTCTGGCCGTTGTTGCCTGGACCTTGGGCCAAACGACCGTGGTATACCTGGCGGTAATTCTGGCGGCAAGCACATTTGCTTTTCTGCGGTATAACTTTCACCCGGCTCGAATCTTCATGGGTGACGGGGGTGCCATGTTCCTGGGGTTCGCTCTGGCTTCCCTGTCCGTCATGGGTTTTACCAAGGGTGCCACGTTAATCTCCCTGCTGGTGCCGGTGGTCATTCTGGGTATTCCGATTCTGGATACCCTGTTTGCCATCGTGCGACGTTACGCCAACCACCGGCCGATTTTGCAGGCCGACAGGGATCACCTGCACCACCGGCTGCTGGCTTTGGGCCTGACTCACCGCCAGACGGTTCTGGTCATTTACTCTTTAAGCATCATTCTCGGTGGCAGTGCAGTGCTCCTGACGCGGCTGACCACCGCTCAGGGTGTATTGATTTTGATCTTCTTATCGACTTCAATTATTGTTGCTGCTGAAAGAGTTGGGGTGATTGGCAAGAAAGCATGGTCCCGGCGCGAGTTTCAGCAGGTGCATCGATCGACGACAAAGCTTCATTAAATAAGGAGAGGAAACAATGAGGAAAAGCACTTGGGTTCTGGGAGTTTGTCTGCTGGTGGCCTTTTTGGGGGCCGGGTTCTGGTTGGGGCGGTCGGTCAGCGCTCAAACAAGCCAACCCGGTTCGGCCGAAGATCCCCTGGTCTCCAAGAGTTACGTCGATGAACAGGTGGGCAAAAAGATTACCGATCTGGAAAGCCGGGTCACAGCTTTGACTACCAAGGTGGGTGCCCTGGAGAAAACCGTGCAGGATCTGCAGAGCAAGTTGGCCGGGCAGGGTTCCGGTGGAACCAGCGGCGGAACTGGTGGCGGAACCAGCGGAGGGACCGGTGGGGGGTCAACTGCGCCGGTAGGAATCGGGAAAACAGTGTATGTGAAGAGCGGCAACAGTTATATGAACATACGCAGCGGGCCGGGCACTACATACGCTCTCGTTACCAAGGTTAACCCGGGAATCGGGATGACTGTTCTCGAGGTATCGGGGCAGTGGTATAAAGTGAAGGTTTCTACCGGGAAGGTAGGTTGGGCGGCTTCCTGGATGGTGAGCCTGACGAAGTAGGTAATAGTGAATGGTCATAATAGCCCCTTCTTGCCGGGCGCAGGTGGGGGCTTCATTTTTGTGTTAGGAATTTTCCAAACGCCTTTCAACTTTGATAGAATGCAGAGAGGGGTATAACAGAGGTTAGTACTTCTCGATTGAAAAACGTTGACTTAACCAGAAAGTTAATGTTACCATGTGGGTATAGACAGCGAATTACTGAATATAATATAGAGGTACACGGTATGTTAACATTTAATCAATGGGGACTTTTGCCTCCAGGTGACTACCCAATGACTTTTGATGATTTAAAACGATCAATTTTGGTAATAGGCCCTGAGGACCCCGATTGGGATCAACAATGGCGTCTGTATTTAGTAGAAAACTTGGAAATCATGGTAAAACAACTTTGGACCGTTGGTATCACAGATATTTTTATAAATGGCTCGTTTGTAGAAATGAAATTGCACCCTAACGATATTGACGGGTATTTTGGGGCTGATATCCATCGTATTGCCACCGGAGATCTACAAAGAGAGCTCAACCAACTAGAACCAGATAAAATTTGGACATGGGATCCAGCTAGTAGGAGGCCCTACAGAGGGTATACCAAAAAACAACTACCCATGTGGCATAAGTATCGTTTAGAGTTGTATCCTCATTACAACCAATCTTCTGGCATTGTCGATCAAATTTGGAAACGAGCTGCAATTTCCTGCCGCTTTTAGGGTTGAACGTTACCACTATAGACCGAAAGGCATCATAAAGATTGTGAGATAGTGAAAGGAGGGTGTTCTGATGATTCGAACCGAGACCGAATATCAAGAAATGCTCAAAAGGCTCAATCAGGATCTTGAGTTTATCAAAAAGCAAAGGGAGCAACTTGAACAGATGGGGCTTTCCGAAGAGCAGGTGAACCGAGTTATGGAGCCAGCACTGTCATTTCACGAACAATTGAAAGAAGAAGTGGAGTACTATGAGCGAATCAAGAGAGGTGACTTCGAGGCTTTAGTTAATTTTATTGGTCTAGGGAGACTACTAATTGGCCTTCGGATTCACATTGGAATCTCACAAAGCGAACTTGCGAGAAGGCTTAATGTTTCCGAAGCCCAGGTGTCAAAAGATGAACGCAACGAATATCACGGTGTATCAGTTGACAAAGCCCAAAGAATTATTAATGCACTTAACGTCACTATAACTACAAAGGTTGAACATTTCCCTAGTATTACAACTTTGAGTAATAGAGAAGAGGCAGCAGCCACAACGGCCGCCCTAACGCTTACAGAACGCCAATATCAAACCTTTGACTTTGTGCCAGCCTGAAGATATACTAAAGGACCAACCAAGGGTATACATTAAATCCCTTCGATTCCGGCATAATAACAGGGTGCAGAAATACCATTTCTAAGGAGTTCGGAGGGATTAACGGTGAACCCGTTTCTGGCAACTACTATCAAGACCGCGATTGCCTTTTTTGCCATCCTCCTGTATGCCCGGATTCTGGGCAAGCAGCAGGTGGGGCAGCTGACCTACTATGATTACATTACCGGAATTACATTGGGTTCCATAGCCGCCGGCATCGCCATCGGAGTAAATAGGGTGACCCTGCTGCATCTTTGGGCCCTGACGCTGTTTGCCGCACTTGCCTTCTTGCAGGGTGTTATTACAGAGCGGAGCAGGCCTCTCCGGAAGGTGATCGAGGGCGAACCGACCGTGGTAATCCATAACGGGAAGGTCCTCGGGAGGAACATGGCCAAAATGAGGTACAACATGGAGAACCTGATGACACAGCTCCGGGACAAGAATATCTTTAACATCAGCGATGTCGAGTATGCCCTTTTGGAAACCAGCGGGGATCTGAGCGTGCTGCCTAAGTCCCAGAAGCGGCCGGTCACTGCGGAAGACCTTAACCTGCCGACAAAGTATGAAGGGGTGCCCACAGAACTGATTGTGGACGGAAAAATCATTTACAGCAACCTGAAGCAGTTAGGCCTTGACGAGCATTGGCTGATCGGTGAACTGAAAAAACAGGGTAACTACGCCACGGATACAATAATGTATGCCAGCCTTGATTCGGAAGGTAAACTGTATATTGATAAGAAGCAGGATGACCTGGACAAGGGCACCACGACCGACGTCAGCGACTGAGAGAGGGAATACCATAAACTGGGTGGAGGAACGCAATGTCTCATATCAAGTTTGGCACTGATGGTTGGCGGGCGGTGATGGCCCGGGACTTTACTTTTGAAAATGTCCGTTTAGTCTCCCAAGCAATTGCCGACTTTGTGCAAACCCATGGCCAGCCGAATCGGGGCATCGTCATTGGCTACGACAACCGGTTTCTTTCCGAACATTTTGCCCGGGCGGTGGCGGAAGTGCTCGTGGGTAACGACATCCCCGTTTTCTTCCCGGACAAGGCCCTGCCCACCCCGGTGACGGCTTTCACTATCAGGATGAAACAGGCGGCGGGGGCTGTCATGATTACGGCCAGCCATAACCCGCCCGAGTATAACGGCATCAAGTTCATCCCCGAGTATGCCGGGCCCGCCCTCCCCGACATTACCAACGTGATTGAGGAGAATGTCCGCCGGTTGGAACAGGGGGCGGCGATCAAGGAGCGGCCATTGACCGAAGCGCAGGAGAAAGGAATGGTCACCTCTATCGATCCCTTCCGGCATTACCTCAAGCACCTGCGCCAGCTGGTCGACATGGAAACCGTGCGCAAGGCCCGACTGAAGGTGGTAGTCGACCCCATGTTTGGGGCCGGAATCGGCTACCTGGAACGGGTGCTGGAAGAGGCCGGGTGTGAAGTGCACGTGATTCACAGCCACCGTGACCCACTTTTTGGGGGTAACCTTCCTGAGCCTTCCGACAAGGTCCTTGGGGAACTCAAGGAAAAGGTCAGATCGAAACGGGCTCACCTGGGACTTGCTCTCGATGGGGATGCCGACCGTTTTGGCGTGATTGACAGCAACGGCGAATTTATTCCAGCCAATCAGTTTTTGTCCCTCTTGTTTCACCACCTTCTGGAGCGCCGGGGCCTGAGGGGCTCCGTGGCCCGCTCGGTCGCGACCACCCATATGCTGGACCGGATTGCCGGCTGGTATGGTGTGGGGGTTGAGGAAACCCCGGTTGGGTTTAAATACATCGGGCAGTCTCTTCTGGAACGGGGCAGCATCCTGGGAGGGGAAGAGAGCGGCGGTCTGAGCATTCAGGGCCACGTGCCGGAGAAGGACGGAATTCTGGCAGCGGCCCTGGCCGCGGAGATGGTGGCCACCTGGGGCTACAGCCTGTCTCAGGCCCTGTCGGAATTAGAGACGCAGTTCGGTCGTATCGCCAATGAGCGTATGGATATCCACTGCACCGTGGAGGCAAAGGAAAGGATTCTGGAAATGTCCCCGATGTGGAGGCCAAACCAGCTCGGGGGCATGAAAGTGATTGACAAAATCACCGTTGATGGTTGTAAGTTCCTCCTGTCTGATGGGAGTTGGGCCCTTATCCGGCCATCAGGGACTGAGCCGTTGTTTCGGCTCTATGTAGAGACATTTGACCGGGAGACCCTAAGGCGAATTCAGGGAGAGGTCCGCGGCTGCCTGGGAATCTAAGCTGCGGTTAACAACATATTTTTGAAAAGAGGCATTCTCTGAAATGTCTCTTTCTTTATTTAGAGGAAACCGGTCCCAAGTTGTAGAATAATACTATTCTACCTTTCATCAATCTTTTCCCAGAGGAAGGGTGACAACTATAAGTGATTGACTTTGATGCCCTTGACCGGGTAGTCAAGGAAATGATGGCCTCCATCGAATCAAGCAAGGATCAGATGTACGATATTGCCGAAAACGCCAGGCAGGAATGCAGCCGGGTCAAGGTGGAGGTGGATTCGGTCAGGCAGGAGACGCTGAAAACCATCAGTGAAGTCGATGACTGTATCCGAATCGACAAAGTTGCCCGGGTCAGATTGATGGAAGTAAGCCGAGATTTCCAGAAGTATTCCGAGGAAGATATCAAAAAAGCGTACGATTACGCCAACAGTATTCAGGTTCGCCTGTCAACATTGCGGGAGAAGGAGCACCACCTCAAAAAAAGGCGGGATGACCTGGAACGAAGCCTGAGAAAACTGGGGGAAATTGTTGATAAGGCGGAAAACCTTTGTTCTCAGGTCGGGGTTGTGCTTCAGTTCATTGGCGGCAACCTGGAAGACATCTCGGTCAAAATTGACGACCTGCAGAAACGCCAGCAGCTCGGTGTACGCATTATCAAGGCCCAGGAAGAGGAGAGAAAACGGGTCGCCCGTGACATTCACGACGGGCCGGCCCAGTCTTTGGCCAACCTTGTTCTTCGCCTGGAAATCTGTGAGCGCCTGTTGAATGTTGACACCGGGCGTGCCAAGGGAGAACTGCAGGAATTGAAAGGCCTGGTTCGCGGCAACCTGCAGGAGATTCGCCGCATCATCTTTGATTTGAGGCCGATGACCCTTGATGATCTGGGACTTGTCCCTACATTAAGGCGCCTCTTGGGGGATTTTGGCGATAAACATAAAATTGCTATTTCATTAGAGCTGACCGGCGAGGAAAAAAGGTTCCGGCCCGCAGTGGAAATTACCATCTTTCGGTTGATTCAGGAAGCGCTGCAGAATGTACGCAAACATTCCATGGCAACACAGGTATTGATCCGGATCGAACCCAGTGCGGACAAGGTTCGCACTACCGTAAAGGATAATGGCAGGGGGTTCAGCGTGGAACAGATCTCGGTTTCCAATCACCCGAACAGTTACGGTTTGGTGAGCATGAGGGAAAGGGCGGAACTGGTCAATGGGACGGTGGAGGTGAAATCCAGCCCCGGTCAGGGGACGGAGGTTGTTATAACGATTCCGTTGAAGAGTTGAGAGGAGGAGGTGTGAGGTGGACGAGATTCGCGTCGTGATAGCAGACGACCACCCGCTCGTGCGCCAGGGGTTACGCAAGGTGCTGGAGCTGGAACCGCGCATTCGTGTCCTGGATGAGGCTGGAGATGGGCAGGGTGCCATCAACATAGCCCGCAGGCTTCAACCCGATGTCGTCCTCATGGACCTGAACATGCCCGGCATCAATGGCATTGAGGCAAGCAGGGTAATTAAACGGGAAACCCCCGGCGTCAAAATTATCGCGCTGACGGTTTACGATGACCAGGATGTGTCCCAGGTGATTCGAGCCGGCGTTTCTGGGTATGTCCTAAAAGATGTGGAGCCTCAAGAACTGATCAACGCCATCGTTGGGGTCTGCGAAGGGAAATCGGTCATCCACCCCATGATCGCTTCCCGGCTGATAGGCGAGTTTAACCGGCTGTCGGAGGCCATAGCCCATCCGACCGGGATTGAAAAGTTGACAGCGAGAGAACGGGAAGTGCTGCAGCTGATCGCCCGAGGCAATTCCAATCGGGAAATAGCCATGGCCTTGTTTATCAGTGAAAAGACGGTCAAGAACCATATTACCAGCATTTTCCGGAAGCTCAATATCGAGGACCGCACTCAGGCTGCGATCCTCGCCATCAAACACAAGCTGGTGGATCTCGACTAGGATCATCCGGTCACACTCCGACCTTTTCCCGGCATATCATATAGCAGGCTGGGAATGCCCGGAAAGGGGATGCGGCTGTGTGGTGGCTTTGGGCTTTGGCGTTGGCAGTTCTTGTTACGGGGTATTTGGGTATCTGGTCGGTATTGCGGGTTCTGGAACACCGCCGGCAGTTCCACACGGAAGCCCGCGGTGGTACCCGGGGCTTATCACTGAGTTTTATCTGTGTTGTTAAGAACCGGGCGGATATCATCGAAGGCTTTCTCCGGGGAATGCTGGCGTTTCGCCAAACCCTGCCCGACACCGAGATTATTGTTGTTGACGACTGTTCCACCGATGAAACAGCAGCCATTGCCGAACGTTTGGCGCGTGAACACCAACACCTTTATGTGCTCAAAATGGAGGATCAACTGCCTAAAACTAACCCGGTTGCCTGTGGAAGCCTGTTTGCCCGGGGACAAATGATCTGCTGCGTTAATCTGGAGAACTGCCAGAAACCGTTGGCCGTTGTCCGGCTGCTGGAGCGGATTTTTCGCGGTCAGAGGTCCGGTGGTGACACCAGCGCTATCACCTGGCTAAACCGGAGAGACACTACGGGGTGCTGCGGGCCTATGCACTAAACGACATTTCCGACTTGAATACGGATTTTACGATGAGGGAACCACTTTTTGGGGTTTCCTCTTTCTTTTCTGAGAATTTGGGACTTAAGGCCCAACAACATTAAGACTGTTGGCCGATGGATGACCCCCGGAAAGCTGTTAAACTGAAGTTACCTAAAGAGGTCGAAAGGTTTTAGGATAAATTCGAGGAGGTGGATTACGATGCTAACTCAACTGGGTAGACTCTGGACCGAAGAGGACGGGCAAGGGATGACCGAATACGGACTTATTATCGCTCTGGTAGCCGTGCTGCTCATTACAGCCTTGGTTACCCTCAAAGACAAGATCGCGGCAGTATTTCAAGGCGTGAGTTTCGACGAACCCGAGTAAGAGCAGCGGCTCCTGATTGAGCCTCGTGATGGCAGCTGGTGAATGCTCTCGGCAGGTAAAAACGACCCTACTATGGCTGTAACCCAGGTAGGGTCGTCCCATCACCGAGGACGGCAGGGAGGAGGGGTTCCAACATGATTCTGGATGTGGTCCTTGTGACCATGTTGTTAATTTGCATGTTCACTGATTTCAGAACCCGTCGGATTCCCAACAAAGTCGTTCTGCCAGCCATGGTTTTTGGGCTCATATGGAACACTATGTGGCACGAAAGCCACGGTTTCCTTTTTTCTTTGGCAGGCCTGGCCATGGGCGCGGCCCTGTTCCTGATTCCCTTTGTTCTGGGCGGGCTGGGAGCCGGTGATGTGAAACTTCTGGCCGCTGTCGGCGCCCTCAAAGGCGCGGCGTTCGTCTTTGCTGCCTTTTTGGGGACGGGCGTGGTGGGCGGCCTAATCACCGTCATCATTTTGCTCAAGGAGAAAAAGACGTTGGCCACTTTGAAAAGGATCGGGCTGTGCTTATATATTCTTGCTGCCACCCGGTTTCGGATAAACGGCCTCGATACACTGGAACGTAAAGAATTTGCGACAGCGTTTCCCTACGGGCTGGCCATCGGGATCGGTTCCCTGGGGGCCCTTATTTTTGGATGGCAGTCCCTGCTCAACTGGTAGTCACGGCGGCCGATGGGAACAAAGCTGCCCGGTTGCGTGACAGGGGAACAATTGAGGTGGTTTGAATGTTTCGCCTGATCAGGCGGTGGCGAAAAAACGAAAAGGGTCAAGCTTTGGTGGAACTTGCGGTTGTCCTCCCGGTCCTGCTGCTGCTCATGTTTGGAATTATCGAGTTCGGGCGGATTTACGGGGCGTATCTGAACATATCTTCGGCCGCCCGCGAAGCCGTGCGGGCCGGGGTGGTCGGAGCCACCGATTCGCAAATGGAAGCAGTTGTTCATTCGGCCACAGCAGGCCTGGACGGGGATTCTCTAACCGTCAATATTACCCCGGACGAGACTCTGCGAAAGCGAGGAGAGCAGTTGAAAGTTCACCTGGGCTACAACGTGAAAATATATGCCCCCATAATCAGCGGCATTATTGGGGATCCATTCCCCTTGGCGGCGGAAACCACGATGCGCGTGGAGTAGGCCCGAGTTTGACGGGGTGGGGGCGGATAGGGTAGACCGGGCCAAAAGGAGGCGGAGCGAACAGCATGTGGAGGACTGTTTGGCGGCGGGCAGGGGGATCAGGCTTGAGGAGGCGTTGGGCCGACTTCATGGCTGACGAGCGGGGTTCCACCATTGTACTGGTGACCATCGGTATGGTTGCTTTTCTCGGCATGGTGGCTTTGGTTTTCGACGCCGGCTTGATTTACGTCAACCGGGCCCAACTGGCACACGGGGCCGACGCCGCAGTCCTGGCCGGGGGACAAGACTTGCCGGACAGTGTCAATCGAGCAACGGCAACTGCCACCGACTACGGTGCCGGAAACGGTCTCAAGCCGGGGGAGGTTGCGGTGACGGTTTCGGCCGACCAAAAAACTATTTCGGTTGATACCCACAGGCGGATCAACCTATTTTTTGCCCGTGTGCTTGGGCACAACAGCAGCGACATTACTGCCAGGGCATCCGCCACCTATGGGCCCCTTTCCCGGGTAGAAGGGGCGGCGCCTCTGGGGATTGTCTACCAGGAGTTTATTTTTGGGGAAGAGTACATTCTCAAGGAAGGGGCCGGCGGAGGCGAGCCGGACCCCGATTCCGCGTACCACAGCGGCTGGTTTGGGGCCCTGTCCTTGGGGAAAGCCGGAGCCGACCAGTATCGCACCAATCTTATTGAAGGTTATAAGGATGCTTTAAGCGTAGGGGACATCGTTAATACCGAGACCGGGAATATGTCCGGGCCCACCGAGGAAGGGGTTAATGTGCGGATTGCCCGCTGCAAGCGTGTCCCCCAGTGTACTATTGATGACTTTGAACGAGGCTGCCCGCAGATCCTTATCGTTCCCGTTATTGAACCGGTGGATGACGGGGGAAATCAGGTGAAACAAGTCAAAATTCTCGGGTTTGCCGCCTTTTTTGCGGAAGCGGTAACCGGATCAGGACAAGACAATTTTATCCAGGGCCGCTTTGTTAAGACTGTAGTTCCGGGATCAATAGACTTCAGTGCGAAGGATTACGGGCTTACCGGCGTGAAGCTGGTGGAATGAAGGCAGGCGGAGGCGGGCGATGAAAAGCAAGAGATTACTGTTTTTGGCGGCGCTTTTGGGAATAGCCACATCAGTCCTTATCTTTTTCTATCTTGAGGGCTTAAAGACTTCAATCGTTAACGTTGAAACCGGGGAGGTCCTGGTGGCCCGGCAGGATATTCCGGCCCGGACCCTGATTACGTCCGACATGCTTGAGGTGGCGCGCGTACCGCGGAATTACATTCACCCGCAGGCCATCTCCAAACTGGACACTGCCGCGGGCGGAGTGACCGTGTCCCCCATTGTCCAGGGAGAGCAGTTGTTACGGTCACAGGTGGTGAGGCAGCAGGATTCCCGGGCTGACCTGGCATACCGGATTCCGCCGGGGAAAAGGGCAGTTTCCATACCCATTGACGACATCAGCGGGGTGTCGGGTTTCCCCAGGGTGGGGGATCATGTTGATGTGATTGGGACTGTTACCATTCCCGTGCCCGGCCCTTCCGGTCAGGAAGTACAACGGGTATTCACGGTGGTCGCCCTGCAGGACATTGAAATCCTGGCTGTAGGCCAGAGCGGGGAAAGTTCCGGTGGTTCCGCGGTGAAAAAACAGGGGGGAGAGAAGCAGACGGCCACTCTGGCGGTGACCTTGGCACAGGCTCAACCCCTGGTGATGGCCAGTGAGCGCGGATCAATCCGCCTGCTGCTGCGATCACCGGTGGAGCAGGGAACCGTTCCCACTAACCCGTTTGAACTGCGTGACCTATTGAAGGCAGGTACCCAAAACGGCCCGGCCTTACCCCAAGCATCGCCAACCGGGCCCGAAAGCAGGTGAGCGGAATGGACAAGATATCGATCCTGGTTGCCGATGACATTAAGGAGACTAGGGAGAACATCAAACGCCTGATATCTTTTGAGCCTGACCTGGAAGTGGTTGGGGAAGCGGCCACAGGGGAGGAAGCAATCAGGCAGGCGGAGCGGCTGCAGCCTGACGTGATATTGATGGACATCAACATGCCGATATTGGACGGCATAGGGGCTACAGAGGTTATTTCCATGCGGGTTCCCCGTACCTCCATTATTATAGTTTCCGTTCAGGGCGAACAGGAATACCTGAAGAAAGCCATGGTTGCCGGGGCCAGGGAATACCTGGTGAAGCCGTTCAGTTCCGACGAACTGGTGGACACAGTCCACCGGGTTTGCAGCCTGGAAAAAAAGCGGCGGGTTCACCAATTATCCACCCAAACATTTGACGTTAAGGGTGGCAGGGAACCACACGTGATTACTGTTTTCAGCACCAAGGGGGGTGTGGGAAAGACCACTATCGGGATTAATCTGGCCATTGCCTTGAGGCAGCAGACGCGGAAGAGGGTGGTAGTTGTCGACCTCGACCTGCAGTTCGGAGATGTGGCTGTTATGCTTAACCTGACTCCGCGGCGGACATTGGGCGAACTGATTCAAGAAACAGGCTCTCTCAATACCGAACTGGTCGAGTCCTACCTGGCCACTCACCATACCGGGATTAAAATCCTGCCGGCGCCGCTGCGCCCCGAATACGCTGAACTGATCAACGCGGCCCAGGTGGAAAAGATTTTGGATATTTTGAAACAAAGTTACGACTACGTCATCGTGGACACACCGCCTTTCTTTCACGAGACAAATTTGACAGCCCTGGATCAATCCCACCATATTCTATTAATCCTGGCTTTGGATCTGCCTACCATCAAGAACATCAAGCTCAGCCTGGAAGTGTTGGAATCTCTGCACCACATTGGAAAGGTAAGGATTGTTCTCAATCGTTCCTCCAATGAGTTTGGTATCAAGTTCGAGGATGTGGAACGGAGCCTGGGAGTGCCAATTACATTTCACGTACCCAGTGATGGCAAAGTGGTAGTATCCTCGGTCAACAAGGGCATTCCCTTTGTCCTTGGACACCCCGCCGCCAGGGTATCCCAGGCCGTCAATGAGATAGCATCACAAGTTGTCAGTGAAGTGGCGGCTGGCAGCCCTCTGCCCAAGAAAGGGTTCTTGACCAGGTTAAAAGCAAAGTAGGTGAAATACGGTGACGTCACTTTGGAACCGACTGGAAAGTGAGCGGGGCAGGCGCAGGGAATTGGAAGACAAACAGCCCGAGGGCCCGGCTCCCCAACCCACCACCGACCCGCGCCGGGAACTGTTCGCCGGCCTCCACCGAAGAGTAATCAATGAACTCGACAAGTCCCTGTCTGCGGCCAAGGGGGGATGGAGTAATGGCGATACCGGGCAGATCATCCCCTTAATTGAAGACATTACCACCCAAATCCTGGATGGGGAGGCCGCATTTATTTCCCAGTCCGAACGTCAGAGAATTATCCGCGAAATCATCGATGAAGTGACCGGGTTTGGACCGATCAACCCGTTGATCGCCGATCCGACCGTGTCGGAAATAATGGTCAACGGCCCCTCCAGGGTCTATGTGGAACGCAACGGCAAACTGGAACTGACCGCGGTGACTTTCCGCGATCAGGACCATGTCCAACATATAATTGAAAAAATTGTCGCCCCCATAGGGCGGAGAATTGATGAAAGTATGCCTATGGTCGACGCCCGGCTGCCCGACGGGTCCCGGGTCAACGCCATAATCCCGCCGCTGTCCCTGACCGGTCCGGTAATCACAATTCGCAAATTCTCCAAAGATCCTCTGCGGATGGAGAACCTGATCCGGTTTGGTACTTTGACCCCGGAGATGGCCAAATTTTTGGAAGCCTGCGTCAAGGCCAGGCTGAACATCATCGTTTCCGGGGGTACGGGCAGCGGAAAGACAACGACCTTAAACGTCCTGTCGTCCTGCATTCCCAGCAATGAACGAATTGTTACCATTGAAGACGCGGCCGAACTGCAGCTGCACCAGGACCACGTGGTTACTCTGGAAACCCGACCCTCTAACATCGAAGGCAAAGGCGCCATCATGATGAGAGACCTTGTCCGCAACTCTTTGCGGATGAGGCCTGATCGGATCGTTGTGGGAGAGGTGCGCAGCGGCGAGGCTCTTGATATGCTCCAGGCCATGAACACCGGGCACGATGGTTCGTTGACTACCGGCCATGCCAACAGCCCCCGGGACATGCTGTCCCGGTTGGAGACAATGGTCTTGATGGCGGGCATGGATCTGCCGGTCCGGGCCATCCGGGAACAGATTTCCTCGGCTCTGGACCTGATCGTACACCAGAGCCGGCTCCGGGACGGGGGCCGGAAGATAACCCATATCACCGAAGTCCAGGGTATGGAGGGGGACGTCATCGTCCTTCAGGATCTGTTTGTCTACGAACAGCAGGGAGTCGATGACCACGGGAAACTGGTCGGTCGTTTCCGTTCTGCGGGCATCCGGCCCAAGTTCATCAGCAAACTGGAGGCGGCCGGCATCGTTTTGCCCAGTCACATCTTCACAAGGGGGTAGTCAGGTGCTGGGGTTGATTTTGCTCCTTTCATTTGTATCCATTATGACCCTGATTGTTGCGATTTATGACCTGGTGACCGAGCAGAAAAGACTGGTGGGGGACCGCCTGATCACATATACCTCAGGTGAGACATTCGAACGCCAGAGCCCCATAGGGAATCAGGATTCCCGGTTATCTTTGAAATCCCTGTTCCAGAAAGCCAGCAAGGTGTTCGCCACCAGGGGATTTACGGTCAAAGTGGAACGGGATCTGATCAAGGCCGATATCCCCCTGAAAGGGGAGGAATTTATCCTCTTGAACGTCCTGACTGCCACCGTACCACCGGTGTTGAGCATTATTCTGTTTGGAAATAGCGGGTTGGCCGTGGTGACGTTGGCGCTGGGAGCGATCATGCCCCGGTTGGTGGTGGGAATGGCTCAGGGAAAACGGCTGTCACGGTTTAATTACCAGATAGGCGATTCGCTCATTGTCATGGCCAATGCATTACGCGCCGGGTTCAGTTTTTTACAGGCTGTCGAAATGGTAGGCAGGGAAATGCCGGCGCCGATCGCCACCGAATTTAACCGCACCCTCCGCGAAATGAACCTGGGAACCCCAATGGATGAAGCCCTGGTAAACCTGACCCGGAGGGTCCCCAGTGATGACCTGGACTTGGTGATTACCGCCGTCCTGATCCAGAGGCATGTGGGGGGGAACCTGGCGGAGGTCCTGGATAACATTTCCCAGACCATCCGGGAGAGGGTCAGGATCAAGGGGGAAATCAAGACTCTCACCGCCCAGGGGAGAATTTCCGGATTGGTTATCGGTCTTCTGCCGATAGCCATAGCCGCTCTCTTAATGGTAATCAACCCGGTCTACATCGGAACGCTGTTCTCAACGCCGATCGGTTGGGTGGTGGTCACAGGCGGGTTGGTGTCGGAGGTTTTCGGGGTGATTCTGATCCGCAAAATCGTGGCCATCGAAGTTTAAGAGGGGCAAGGGGATTGCCTCCGCTCTCAGGATTTCGGGTTGCCCTGAACGAGCTCAGTCGGCCTCGGGGGCTCGCAATTCGCTGCGCTCAGGAGCTCGCCCTTTTCCTCGGCGCCTTCGCTCCTTTGATTGATCTCATCCAATTGTTCGCTAAAGGCAATTCCCCTTGCCCCATGGGGGGGAGAGGGATGGGATCCGGTCGTTACTTTGATAGGAGGGCAACGCGTTGATCTATCTCTTGCTGATTCTGGTTTTCCTGACAATCTACATTGCCGTAATCGCGATTCACAACCACATCTTCCGGGAGCGGCTTATTATTCTGCACCGCCTGGAGCAAATCGCCCGCCTGGAAGCCCGGAGGAAGCACGTCGACGAGCGCCTCGACCGTCCCTTCATCGATCGGGTTGCCCGACCGTTCCTGATGCAGATTGCTCGGGTGGTGTCAAAACTGACTCCGATGAGGACGCGGGCTGCCTTGAGGCAGAAATTGATGTCGGCGGGGACCCCGGGAAACCTGACTGTCAACGAGTTTCTGGCCACCCGCTATACCCTGGTTGGCCTTGCCTTAATCTGCCTGATAGCCGGTACTGTACTCCTGCGGTGGCAGTTCAGTCGGGGGCTATTATGGGGAATGGTAGTTGTGGGTGCGGCATGGGCCATGCCCGACCTGTTTCTCCGGCAGCACATCAGCCGCCGGCGGGATCAGATCCGCCGGGGACTGCCGGATACCCTTGACCTGTTGACGGTCAGTGTAGAAGCGGGGCTGGGTTTTGATGCCGCCTTGCAGAAAGTGACGGAAAAGACAAAAGGAGTTCTGGCCGACGAATTTGAACATTTTCTGCAGGAGGTGAAGATAGGCAAACCGCGGCGGGAAGCCCTGAAGGACACGGCCGAACGGATTGCTGTGGATGAGTTCACGAGTTTCGTGGGAGCTGTGGTTCAGGCAGATCAACTGGGGGTCAGCATTGGTAACGTGTTGCGGGTCCAGTCTGACCAGATGCGGTTGAAAAGGCGCCAACGGGCGGAAGAAAAAGCCATGAAGGCGCCGATCAAAATGTTGATTCCCCTGCTTCTGTTCATTTTCCCCACCATTTTTATCGTTCTCCTTGGGCCGGCCGTTATCCAGGTAATCCAGGCCTTTCGTTAATGTAGACAAGGAGGTTTCCGCTTTGAAGCGAAAAGTAGTGGTTGGACACACTCTTTATAATTTGACCCGAAACACGGTGGTTGCCGAAGATACCCGGGTAGCGGCAACTTTTTGGGGGCGCCTCCGGGGGTTGATTGGATGCAAACAGCTTGACCTTGGCAAGGCCCTGATGATAGTTCCCTGCCGCTCGATTCATACCTGGTTCATGAGGTTCCCCATTGACGTCCTTTTCTTGGATCGGGAGATGCGGGTCATTCATAGGGCAACAGTCGAACCCTGGCGTTTTGGCCCAGTAGTCAAAGACGCTTGGCGGGTGGTGGAAATGCCTGCCGGTTTAATCGGTTGTTCCGCCACGACCGTGGGCGATAAGCTCGGCTGGGAACTGGTTCAGCCCTCCCCCCGGATGGGAAAGGATATGATTTCCTAGTGTAGGCAGAAATAAAAAATCCCCGCCTTCGACAAAGAACGCAGGATTTCAACAATATTTGTCGAAATATTCGGGCACAGTCAGTATGCACGAAAACCGGAGGGGATTTACTTTGGAATTGATAGATTTGTTAGACAAAACAAGGACCATCAACAACCTGATTCAGAAAGCATCCGGGGAGAGTCTAACTTACGACGACATTGCTGAGGTTCTGGCAAATATCATGGAGAGCAATATCCTGATTGCCGGCCACCGGGGGCGGTCGTTGGGCACGGCTCAGCCGTTCCACGGGCCGGGTTTTGATTTCCCCAACAGTGAAATCCAAGAGGAGCAACTGTCTGATTCATTCAATACGTGGGCCCTTGGGGTACTGACCACAGAAGTGACCCGAAAGGGGTCGGGGGGCCGTCAGTTAGTAGTTTCGCCTGTCTATGGCGGGGGTGATCGGCTGGGGACCGTCATTTATCTGAGGGAAAAGCCGTTTTCGATTGCCGACGTCATTCTGGCCGAAGCGGGGGCAATGGCCGTGGGCATTAAGGTTCAGCGCCAGAAGAACGCCATCGCCGAAAAGGAGTTTCGCAAGAAAGGTGCAGTTAACCTTGCCACTGAGGTTTTATCCTTTTCCGAACTAGAGGCGGTGAAATTCCTTTTTCTGGAGCTGGAAGGCCATGAAGGTTTCGTTGTGGCCAGCAAACTGGCCCAAAAGCACGGTTTGACCCGTTCAGTAATCGTCAATGCCTTGAGAAAACTTGAGAGTGCGGGCGTTATTGAAGCCCGTTCCCTGGGAATGAAGGGGACATTTATCAGGGTCCTAAACGAGTACCTGTTTGCGCAGCTGGAAAGAGTCTAGGGATGGGGGGGAGTCTCATTTCTGGAGGAAAATGGGGCTCAATGTCGAATTAAACAGTGTGGAATTTGACTACCGGTAGGTAAATATGTATTACTTATACCTGGCCTGGGGTGAAAAGTATTTTGTCGTCAACCTAAGCCCCTACCCGGAAGTGGATTTGTCTTTCTGGAACCGGCACTTGGGGTGTTCACAGATGCTGGTTTCGAACCCGGCGCTCCCACTTGGGGTTGCCGACAGGCTGTTGCGACAGTTGGCTACGCCTTTGGAACGTGGCGGCGCCACTGTCGAGGACAGCGGGGGTTCCTGGTGGGGCAGATGGTGGCCCATTGGCGGCGGGCAGGCCCGGACCCCGGAATTGATGGTTCGAGCCAGAACCAGACAACTTACGGCACAAGCCCGGCGGTTGGGTTGGCAGATTTCCTTTACCGGCCGGTTTTTTCCCTTCAATCCCCAGATATCGGGAGACCCCTTGGAAGCCTGCCCCATGCCCACAGATGTATTGGAAGGGCGGATCTTGTTTCAGTCCGAAATCGGAAAGGCTGTGGCTGAGAATGGGTTTCTCCTGCCGGCCGATCTGGAACGGCGTTTGCATCTCATGTACCTCGAAGGCAGGTGTGAACTTCTCTCGGGGGTTGGATATGACCACCGGGGGCGGCCGGTATGCAACCGGTGCGGCCAGTCCGCAGACATCGGGGAGTTGTCGTGTGGTTCCTGCGGGGAACGCTTTTGCCTCCAGTGCGGGGAATGCCGTCAGATGGGGGAATCACGTCTCTGCCGGCCCTTGTATGCTTTCCCGGGGAGGCCGCTTGATCATATGCCGCCCGGGACGTTGATACCCCGCCACGGGTTTGACCTCACCCCCTCCCAGAACGATGCGGCGGAAGAGCTGCGGCGTTTTGTCAAACAGAGCCAGCGAAAGGAATGCCTGGTTTGGGCTGTCTGCGGGGCCGGCAAGACCGAAGTGTCATGGGCGGCCATGGAGGAGGTTCTGACGGTCGGTGGCAGGGTACTGTTTGCGGTTCCCAGGCGGGATGTGGTCATAGACCTGGAACCCCGGCTGAGAAAAGCCTACCCGGAACTGCCGGTGGCGGCTTTGTTCGGTGGCAGCTTGTTTAAGTACCGCGAAGCGAGGGTGGTTCTAGCCACGACCCACCAGGCAATCCGGTTTTTCCATACTTTTGATTTGGTGATCCTGGACGAGGTTGATGCCTTTCCTTATCACCGGAACCCGCTGCTCTACTTTGCCGTTCAGCGGGCCAGGCGCCCTGAAGGTAAGGCCATTTATATGACTGCTACTCCTGGGCCGGAACTGATCCGCCAGGGTGAGTCCGGGAAAATTCCCTGTGTCAGGATTCCCGCCCGGTACCACGGGTATCCCCTTCCGGAACCCCGGATCTTGGTCGAACCAAAGCTGGCCGAGTTTTCCCATAAGGGACGGCCGTCGCCGGCAGTCCCGGATTCGATTGTGTCCCTCCTCCGCCCAAGTGCGGCGGGTGAGGGGGCCCCGACCATGGTGTTTGGGCCCACGGTTGCCTTGGTTGAAAAAGTGGGAACAGTTCTGGGCGGCTTCCCGGATTTCAGGGGGAGGGTGGAGTACACTCATTCACGGGATCCTGAGCGGGACCGGAAAAGGGAGCGCTTCGTTCGAGGGGAATTCCCCATACTGGTGACAACCACTATTATGGAGCGAGGGGTGACGATTCCCGGCGTTAACGTTCTGGTGCTTTTTGCTGAACGGGAGGAAATTTTCGATTCGGCTACCCTCATCCAAATAGCTGGCAGGTGTGGTCGGACATTGGAACACCCTCTGGGGGATATCGGGTTTGTGGGGACAAGGATTACCCCATCCATGAAGGAAGCCCTGGGCCAAATCCGGCAAATGAACGCTGAAGCTCACCGGCGGGGGTATCTTTATAACTGGCTTCCCGCTCGGGAGGCGGCCGCCGCCACGGTGCCCGGCTGGAGGTGGTGAAGCTGCGGTTGGGGTTCCAATATGACCAACTGCTGCGGGACATTCTGAATTTAGTTTACCCGTCACCGAAACCCTGTTTGTTGTGCGGGCGGCCCGAATCGGAGCCGGGCAGAATTGGGCTCTGCGCCGGCTGCCAGCAGGCCATTGCCGAAAGCCGACGCGGTACTGCCATTTGCTCCAAATGCGGCAAGTTTCTAGAATGCGGGGGCGGGAGCGCCGGGGGCCCCAATTCTGCCGATGGGCCGAGGGTTCCCGTGGCGGAGGGATTGTGCCGGGACTGCCGGAACGGCGGGCACCCGTTCGAAATAGCCCGGGCGGTAGGGCCGTACGAAGGTGTGCTAAAAGAAGGAATTGAAAAACTGAAGTTTAGCGGCTGCCGGGAGCTGGGTATTCCCTTTGGTCGTTTGATGGCCCGGGTTGTGGCCTCCGACCCCGGTTTCGTTCCCACCGATCTGGTTGTGCCTGTCCCCCTTCACCGGGAGCGCCTCCGGGAACGGAATTTCAACCAGGCCGAACTGCTGGCGACAGCCTTGGCGGGGGAACTGTTTATCCCATTAAATCCCCACCTCCTGGTTCGGGAAATCAGGACCGGTATTCAGAGCAAGCTGGGGCGGGCTGAACGCCGGTTGAACCTTGCGGGTGCGTTCCGGGTTTCCGGTTCGGGGTCGGCGGAGCTTAAGAACATTCTTCTGGTTGATGACATCTATACCACCGGAGCAACGGTGGGGGAGTGTGCCCGGGTTCTCTTAAACGCCGGGGCAAAAGGGGTCAATGTGATTGCTTTGGCGGCCGGGAAGCAGGCAGCTGGCATTTTTCCCATGGAAAGGGAGTGATGGTGTTGAGTCTTAAGAACTGCCCGGAGTGCGGCAAACTTTTTGTGCAGGTCTCCCGAAATCTTTGTCCTGGTTGTGTGGAGCAGGAAGAGAAGGAATTCGAGTCGGTGGCCGATTATCTCCGAACCCACAAGGACACAGGAATAGCCGAGACCAGTGAGGCCACCGGAGTCAGTGAGGAACGGATTATTGCATTCTTGCGGGATGGGCGCTTACAAACCAAGGGGGCAATGTCCATGGAACTGCAATGTGAGCGGTGCGGGAAAATGATCAACACCGGTCGTCTCTGCGAGGACTGTACCAAGAGCCTGCTCCGTGAGATTCAGTCTGTTTCGGGGGCCTCCGAAGAGGGAAGGCAGGAGTCGGATTTAAGCTCAAGGCTGCGGTACCATACGGCCGATCGGTACAAGAAATAGATAAAACCGTAAGATAACCTCCGGTATTTGCACAGAACTGGAGGTTTTTGCTGTTCTTGACGAAATTTGCGGGTCAGCAACTGCGGCGGAGCAGTCGATACCTTGGTAAAGAATTCAGACGGACTGGAACCGGGGGGGTTCAAGATGATTATTTCCAGCCAACAGATTCAGAGCGTTCTTAAAACTTACGGACAGCAGTTGAAGACCGGTGCCGCTGCTCGCGACAAGGGGCCGACACCGCCTCCTGTGGAAAAAGATAAAATGACTATTTCCGAGGAGGGCCGAGCCTTTCAACTGGCCCTGAAAGCGGCAAAGGAAGCTCCGGAAGTTCGGGAGTCCAGGGTGGCTGCCCTAAAACAGGCTGTATCAGACGGGAGTTATAACGTTTCTGACGCCGATATAGCGGAAAAGATGCTTGGCCGGAGTCTGGTCGACAAGATAAAATAGCCGGGTGGATGGCCAGCTGAAGGGACGGTGAAGATGGTGTTGGCTGCTCAACTGGAGGAACTTCAGTCGGTATTGCAGGCCGAAGCCGCGGTTCACGAGGAACTCCTTACGCTGTCGCATCAAAAACAAAAAGTTCTTATCCAGGGAAAACTGCCGGAGTTGGAGGAAATCACAAAGCGGGAAGAGTTCCTGGTCACTCAGGTCGGGGAGTTGGAGAAACGGCGCGCCGGGGTTAATGAGCAGCTTTCCGGCTCTGCTGCTGTCCCGGTTGAGGAACTGACCCTGCCCAGGATTGTGGCCCTGGCGCCTGAACCCCAAGCCTCCGATTTGGCCGAGACGCAGTGCCGCATGGCCCGGGTCATGGGACAACTTGGAAGGGTTAACAGCCAAAACGCCCAGTTGGTCAAACAGTCCCTGGATTACACCAATTTTTCTTTAAACCTGATTTTCGGGGCTGACACCGGTCCAACCTACCCGGAAGATCGAAAAGGCCGGAAAAAGGTTGGTACCAGCAGGCTGCTGGACAAGCGAGTCTAGGAGGGATGGGCTGCTTTGACAACGCTCTTTTACGGGCTGCAGATCGGGATAAATGGCATTTTGGCTCAACAAAAAGCCCTGGATGTAACCGGGCACAATATTGCCAATGTAAACACGCCGGGGTTCACGCGGCAGGAGGCCATTTTTGTCAGCACCGCCTCGGAGAGCATTCCCGGTTTCAACCGGTCCGCCGGGGCCCAGATCGGTTCCGGGGTGACGATAGAAAAGGTACAGAGGGTGCGGGATGAGTTTATCGATGCCCAAATTAGGAACGAAAGCTCACTGGGCGGGTATTGGGAAAGCAAGAGGGACGCCCTCGGCCGAGTGGAAGGGATTTTGGGCGAACCGTCTGATTATGGCCTCAGGGCCACCATGGACAAGTTCTGGCAGGCCTGGCAGGAGTTGAGCAAGAACCCGGAAAGTATGGCTGTCCGGACCGTGGTGCGCAGCAGTGCCCAGGCCTTGACCGATACGTTTCACCAGTTCGACCGCCAGATCAGTGCTTACCTGACAGATTTAAACAGTTCGTTAACGGTGAAAGTGAACGAGGTCAATGCGGCCGTAGACCAGATCGCCGCTCTTAATAAACAGATAGTAGGGGCTGAAATCTCCGGTGACAAGGCCAACGACCTACGTGACAAGCGGGAACTGATGCAGGACACGCTGTCCAAACTAATCAACTTTTCTTACACGGAAGACAGCCTGGGCAATGTCAATGTTCAGGTGGCTGGACAGAACGTGGTTTCTGGGGCAACGGCGACACACCTGGCAGTGGACATGACCACTTTCGCCCTTTCCGTGGGTGGCTTCGCCGTTAGTCCCACCGCCGGTTCCGTCAAGGGGAGGATTGACAGCATTGCTGATGTAACGGCGCTCCGTGACAAGGTGGATGACCTTGCTTCCGCCCTTGTGGGGGAAGTAAACCGCGTCCACCAGGATGGCTACTACCTTCCCGAGCCGATGACCACAGATGGCAACTTCTTTGACCCCGCAAATATAACAGCAGAGAAAATTTCTCTGCTGCAGGGGATAGAGGATGGGGATCTGAATTTGATAGCAGCCAGCAAATATGCCGACAGTACCGGTGATGGTAGTAACGCCTTGGACCTTTATCAGGTCAACAGCACCAAACTGGCGGATCTGGGAAACGTTACTCTTGGGGACCATTACAGGGCTATCATCGCTAAATTGGGGGTGGATAGCCGGTCGGCGTCAGATATGGTGGAAAGTCAGGATATTTTGGTGTCCTCTCTGGACACACGTAAACAGGAGACTTCAGGTGTCTCCCTTGATGAAGAGATGGCGAACCTGATCAAGTTTCAGAACGCCTATAATGCTGCAGCCCGCCTGGTGACCACCATTGATGAGATGATGGAGGTCGTAGTCAACCGGATGGGTCTGGTGGGAAGGTAGGTCAACTGATATGCGGATAACCCAAGGCATCATGACCGGACATTTAATCAGAAACCTTTCCCGGACGCTGCGGGAAATAGATCAATTGGAACAGCAGGTTACCAGTGGGAAAAAGGTGACCAAACCCTCGGATGATCCCATTGCTATGGACGATTCCCTGAGGCTGAGGTCCGGGCTGGCCGAAATTGAGCAGTTCCTGAAAAATGCCGAATCGGCCACTTCCTGGGTGAATCTTACGGAATCGGCTCTGCAGGATACAATAAAGGTTATCCACCGGGTTAAGGAAATTGCCACCGAGGGGGCGAACGGAACCCAGACCTCCGAGTCCCGGGAAGCGGCGGCAAAAGAAGTGGATCAACTGGCCGGGGAATTGGTCCAACTGGCCAACAGTTCATTGAGTGGTCGCTATATTTTTGCCGGGAGCAAGACTGCCCAGCCTCCATACGTTGCTGCGACTGACATGTGGAAGGGGGATGACCGGTCGGTCAATTTTGGAATTGGACCCGGGATCACTATCGATGTCAATACAATCGGATCTGATGTTTTTACCGGTACAGGTACGGCCCGGTCACTGTTTGCCCTCTTGAAGGATGTGGCGCAGAACCTGCGTGACGATGACACGTCTGCTTTGGGGGGAGCCCGTCTGCAGGAACTGGAGGAAGCCCTGGACAATACCCTTGACTATAATGCCGAAATTGGGGCGAAAATGAATCGGATGGAGATGGCCCAAAAACGCCTGCTGGAGGCGGAACAAAACTTTACCGAGATTCTCTCAAAAACCGAGGACATAGATATGGCCAAGACCCTTATTAACCTCACAAGCTACGAGTCCGCTTACGAGAACGCGCTGGCCGCCGGAGCCAAGATTATTCAGCCATCGCTGGTGGACTTTATCAAGTAGCCGAAATTAGAATCGCCTTCCCGGCCTTGTTCCCGGTGGGCTTGAGCAGCAGCAGCGGCCGAAGGATTCGGCGTTTGGTGAGTTTGGTCCGTCATTAGGGGGTTAAAAAATGAAGATTGAAACATCCGGATTTGGTTCCCTGGATATTCAGCCTGATCAGGTGATTCGGTTCCCGGAATCCCTTCCCGGTTTTCCGGAACAGTTGAAATTTGCCCTGGTGAGTACAGGGGAGAGAAGCCCGTTTAAGTTTCTCCAGAGCTTGGGGGATCCGTCCCTGGCCATAACCATTGGTGAGGCATCGGCTTTAGTTCCCGGATATAAACCGTCTGTGCTTCCGGAAGAGATCGAACCACTGCGGATCGAGGAACAGGATCGGGTGGAGATATTTATAGTCACTGTGGTCCCGGAGAACCCCAGGGAGTCAACGGTAAACCTTCAGGCTCCGGTGCTCATAAACAGGACAAAAAGAGTGGGGAAACAGGTGGTCCTGCAGAACGACTCATACCCGCTCAGGTATCGTCTGTTCGACGACAACAAAAAGGCTGCTTGCCGGTAGGTGTATTTATGTTAGTATTGACGCGCAAGGTGAATGAAAGCGTTGTGATCGGTAGCAATATTGAGGTAACCATCCTTGGTATCAAGGACGACCAGGTGCGTATCGGCGTGTCGGCGCCCAAGGATGTCCGGATTTATCGCAAGGAGATTTTTGAGGCCATTGCCGCGGAAAACCGGAAAGCGGTCGGTTCAGTTGAGGCGGTGAAACAGTTGGAAGGGTTTCTGGCAACAATGGCACCGGAAGAGAGCGAAAATGGCCCAAAAGAAGAGGAATAGCGGCAGCCGGGGAATTACACCCGGAGAAAACGGCCACAGGCGGTTGATTTTGGTCTCATTGACGCTTCAAGATAAGCCCGGAAGTAATCGAAATAATTGAGTGAACACTCAGGACATTGGACCCAGGACTTATGTTTTCAATTTCTTCTCCCTTGTCCTCAGACCGGCCGGATGTAGGCGGGAGGGGAAGAAAAACATAACCCCAAGCAAGGATGCGCGGGGTAGAACCAAATCAAGGAGGATGAAAGTATGAGAATCAACACCAACATCTCAGCCCTGAACACATGGAGGGGTCTGACCAACACTGACAATTCACTGTCGAAGTCGCTGGAAAAACTGTCGTCTGGTTCCCGGATCAACAGGGCTGCCGACGACGCCGCCGGGCTGGCAATCTCCGAAAAAATGCGCGGCCAGATTAAAGGTTTGAATCAGGCCTCCCGGAACGCGCAGGACGGAATTTCGATGATTCAGACCGCTGAGGGTGCGTTGAATGAGACCCACAGCATCCTGCAGAGGATGAGAGAACTCGCTGTTCAGGCCAGCAACGACACCAACACCGACTCCGACCGCGCCGAAATCCAGAAGGAAATGAGCCAGTTGAAGACCGAAGTCGACCGGATCAGCAGCTCCACCGAGTTCAACACCAAGAAGCTGTTAAACGGTGACGCCGGCACGAAGGTTGCCTATGAAGCCAACACGGAAGTCTCCTTCGCTCAAATCAACAACACCGACTCCGTGACCGCCGGGGCGAAAGCGATTAACATCACCACTGCTGCTACGAAAGCTACTAGAACGGGAGCTGCCATCACCGCGAACTTGGGTGCGGGCACCTATAATGTTACTGTCAACGGCAATGTGATCACCTTCACCGCCGGGGCAGACTGGGACGCGACGGCCAATGCCTTTGTTACCGCTTTGAATGCGGCCAAGGTCGGCATTACCGGTTCCTATAATGCTGGTGGCGACCAGATCACTATGACAGCCGACAGTTGGGGCACTGCCGGTAACTTTACCATTACTCATAGCGCCGGCGTGACAAACACATTGGGCTTGACTGTTGCTGCTGACATATCCGCTACCGGTGTTGATATCGCTGGAACCATCGATACTCTGGCTGCCACCGGCAAAGGCTTGGTCCTCACCGGTGCAGGCGGGACCAACGCTGTGACTGTCACAATGACCACTGCCGGCAATACGGTTGCCGCCCATGGTTCAGTGACGGTCAGCAAGAGTGTGGTCAACCTGCAGATTGGGGCCAACTCCGGGCAGGATATCAGCGTGAGCGTCAGTTCGATGGCAACCGTTGACCTCGGCATCAAGAACATTGATGCCAGTTCCCAGGCCGGCGCCAAATCCGCCGTCACAGCGCTGGATACGGCGATTTCCCTTGTTTCCGCTGAGCGGTCCAAACTTGGAGGCTACCAGAACCGCCTCGAGCACACCATCAACAACCTGGGTACCGCGGCAGAAAACCTGACCGCTGCTGAATCCCGGATCCGCGACGTCGACATGGCTCAGGAAATGATGAACTTCAGCAGAGACCAAATCCTGGCCCAAGCCGGCACCGCCATGATGGCCCAGGCCAACATGAAGACCCAGACCGTTCTCAAACTGTTAGGTTAATCTGATTGATGTGGGGCCGGCCGGCTATGCCGGTCGGCCTTTCACTCCCAAAGGAGTTGAATTGACTTGAGTGTCAATGGGATAGGGTCTATCAGGAGCGATTCTGCTGGATCTTCTGCGGGTCTGGGCGGCCTCGGCAGCCGTATGACAGTGAAGTCAGGGATCAAACCTGATTTGGGTTCGCTGGGTGCGATCCCGGCCGAGCTGCCGCCTAACAACTCCGAGCAGTTTGATCGCCAGGATCTTGACAAGGCCGTCGACAAGTTGAACCGGACAGCGGAGATTTTCAATAAACGCTTCCATTTCGCCGTCCACGAAGCGACCAAGCGGATCATGGTGAAAGTGATCGACAACGAAACGGGGGAGACCCTAACCGAAATCCCACCGGAAAAGGTTTTGGACATGATCGCCCGGATTCAGGAAACCGTGGGGCTTCTGGTTGACCATACTATTTGAGTTTATTGGAGGTTGGTTTCGGGATGGCGACTGATTTGAGGATTAGCGGTATTTCATCAGGCATCGATACCAAGAGCTGGATTGAAGCCATAATGAAAAAATACAGCCTACCGGTTGATTCCTTAAAAGTCAAGCAGGAATCGCTGCAGGTAAAGAAAGACGCCTGGCGGGACGTTAATACGCGCATGGCCAACCTCCTTACCAAAATCAGCGATCTAAAGCTGAACGCGACCTTCAAAGGCCGTTCGGTGACTACCACGGATGACAAGAAGGTGACCGGTACCGCTACTTCTGAAGCTGTTCAAGGGACCTACACGATTACGGTCAGCCGCATAGCGCAGGCCCATAAAGTGGCTTCTGATAAGGCTGCGGTGTCCAGCGCTTCCGGGGTGCTATGGCAGGACAGCCTCGTCGACAGCAGCCAGACTGATTTGGCAAAGCTGACCGCCAATTTGGATACTGCCGGGGGTAAGGTTGCCCTGGTCAACAATGCCGGTACCTACCAGACACCGGGAACCTTCGAATCAATTAACAAGACATTCACCAATCCGGTCAGCCGGGTTAGGCTGTCCGTTTCGGAGGCCAAACCGGCGGGAACCGATATTTCCTACTCGTACTCCACGGACAATGGAGTGACATGGACTGCCGTCACCCCGGGAACAGACATCACCTTTTACGATGCGCCTGTTTCCCAGATCAAGTTAAAGGCGGAGCTTTCTACAACTGATACTGCTATTACCCCGGAACTCTTGGACTACACAATTGAGGGTGTGACGGAATCAGCGGCGGCAAATGCCGATACATTTCTGAATAAGAGCGGCACGTTCCAGGTCGGCGGCAAGAACGTTACGGTGACGACTTCTGACAGCCTGAACAGCATTGCCAAGAAGATGAACGATGCCAGTGCCGGGGTGACGGCCAGTGTTGTGGACAACCGGTTGGTGATTCGGGAAAACGAAATGGGAGCCGGTAAGCTGATTGCGTTTATTGACGACCCTACAACCAAGATCCTTAACCAGTTGGGTGTTTTGACCTCCGCTGGTGCCATAAAGACTACTCTAGCCAACGCACAGAACGCTTTGTTCACTGTTGATGACCTGACAATTGAGCGGGCCACGAACAGTATATCAGACGTTATCACCGGGGTAACCCTGGAACTGAAGGACAAAACAACGGAAAACCTCAAGGTCACCGTGGGCAACGACACCAAGAAGGCGGCCGATGCCATCAAGGCATTTGTGGACCAGTACAATTCGGTAATGGAATTTATTGCTGACAAGATGTCCTATGACAGTGAGACCAAAAAGACGGGGGACCTGTTCGGGGATTCCTCCCTGACCCAGTTGGAGACAAGCCTGCGGCAGATGGTTAGCACTTCCGTCAGCAGCGGTGACCCGGCGTTTCGCAACCTGGCGGCGATCGGCATCAATACTTCGGGGAAAGAGGCCAAATTGACGATTGACGAAGCCAAACTGACCTCCAAGCTGAACGAAAGCCCGGACAAGGTGGCTGTCCTGTTCGGCGCTGCCAAGACGAACGTGGCCTACAGCGGCGAGGGCACGACAGTGTCGGCATCCTCAGAACAAACCAACTATTCCGCTGCCAGCGCCATCGACGGCAACACCTCCAGCACCAACTGGGGTAACAACGGGGGTTGGATGGATAACACCCCGGGCAGCTTCCCTGATTACCTGGAAGTGACCTTCGCCAGCAATAAGACGATTGATGAGATCAAGGTTTTTACCCTTGATTCAACGACTTACCCAGCAAGCACCTATGGCATTAAAGATTTTGATCTGGAGTATTGGGACAATGGTGCCTGGAAAACCTTGAAACAGTTCACAGGTAACGCCAAGGCGCTCGTCGACTACACCTTTGATGCGGTGACGACAAACAAGGTGCGATTGAAAGTAAATGCCAGCAACGGAGCTAACGATTACGCGCGGGTGGTGGATTTTCAGGTTCAGCAGCAGAATGGTGGCTTTGCCGCCCGCATGTATGATACGGTGTATAACTGGACAAGGCCGGTTACCGGTACCCTGGCCAACAAAGACAGTAATTATGAGGATCAGATTGAGGATATCAAGGACCGGGTATCCGATATGGAGAAGCGCCTTGAAGACAGGGAAACGGCTCTCTGGGCGCAGTTCACCAACATGGAGAAGGTTATTGGGAAGCTGAACACCCAGAGCAGCTGGCTGACGCAGCAAATTGCGGCTCTACCCAGTTCGCTTGCGACAACCAGCAAATAAGGAGTGATTAAATTGCCCTATTCCTACCCCAACAACTTGGCCGCACCAAACCCGGCGACATACTACCGTCAGAACAGTATTATGACCGCTGCTCCGGAAAGGTTAGTCGTTATGGCCTATGATGGTCTGCTTCGTTTCTTGAGCCAGGCCCGGGCCGCCATTGAACTGGACAACAAGCAGGAAATGACTAACTGTCTGGGGCGAGCCCAGGACATCATTACCGAATTAACGGTTAGCCTGGATTTGAATTATGAAATATCGGGGAATTTATTCGCCCTTTACAACTACATGTTCAGCCGAGTGGTTTCTGCGAACCTGGACATGGACAAATCCGTGATTGACGAAGTCGAGAATCTGACAAAGGGGCTGCGCGGCGCTTGGGCGGAAGCGGCCGAAAAGTGTGCAGCCGATCGAAGCAGAACGGCAACCGGGCTTGTGATGGAGAGGGCTTAAGGTGGGAGTCGGCGAAACGGCTGCGCTGCTTGTCCGCTGCCTTGACAATTTAAAGAATTTATACCAAGAAATGCACGATCTGGCCTTACACCTGTCGGTTTTGGTGAGGGGGCAGGATTTTCCCATGTCGGAACTGGAATTGGTGCTTACCAAGCGCGATGAACTCATGGTCAGGATAGATGCTCTAAACGAATTAATAAATGTGAAGAAAAAGGAACTGGCTGATGAGTCCCAAATTAAAACAGCTGTGGACGAACTCCGCGGAATTATGGAATCTATTCTGCAGCTGGACGCGGAGAACCGGGCAGTGTTGGAAAACAGTTTGGGGGAGGTAAAAGATCAACTCCGGCAGATCTCAAGTGTTCGACGGGTACAACAGGCCTATGGTTCTAATATGACCGAGGCCATATTTGTTGATAAGACACGTTAACTTGGAGAGGGCCGTCAGTTTGATGGGAATGATGGGATTTTTCCCGCAAAAACCCGGCTACTCCCTTGATTTTGTGGATTAGCGAGGTTATAATTACCTCATGGTTCATATAATAGAATTTTTGTCTCAGCCAGAACCAAATTCACTAAGGCGAGGGGATCCTAGGAGAATGGAATTCGAGGACAAAACATTAGTTTGCCGTGACTGCGGTAAGGAGTTCGTTTTTACGGCTGGCGAGCAGGCGTTTTACGCCGAAAAGGGTTTTGCAAATGAACCCACCCGCTGCCGAGACTGCCGGGCAGCCCGCAAAGCCGGGAGAAGCGAAGGCGGTTCTAACCGGGAATTTTTCAAGGCCATCTGTGCCGACTGCGGAGTGGAAACAGAGGTACCCTTTAAACCGGTAACGAACCGGCCCATCTACTGCCGGGACTGCTTTTCCAAACATAGAGCATAACCCGAGAAAGTGGAGGCCTTAATTGCGAGATTAGGGCCTTTTATTTTTTATTCGGGAACTTTTAAAACTATTTCACTGGACTCGATGGCATACATGGCTATTCTGGTCAAACACTGAATCTTTGTCGGGAATTCCTCTGCGATTTATGATCGAAGTTTTGGCTGGGTCGGTTGTGTGTGAGGCCCTAGGGGGTACCAAAACGAATGTTGATGCGGCGGTCAGGCTTACGGAGCTTGCGTCGGGGGAACTTCGACACTCAGGACGGAAAATCTAGCAGCTTGCGACAGATTTTTTTCAACCCACAAAGTTATCCCCATGTCGAATGCTGATTTTTTCGGTTATTAACAGGGTTATCCACATTGTCCACAGGGTTTTCCGTCCACAATGAAAAAAGGAGAAGGGGGTTTTCGACATAACGTGGTTGGGCCTGGACATGGCCCGATGTAAAATTGTTGCCTAAAAATCCCCAAGTGCGTATAATTATTACGTTTTGTCACCTTTTCCGAAAACCGCCTGCGGCAGGGCGACCGCCGGCCTTTCGCGGCGTAAGGCAGCGGCCTATCGAAAAGTCCCGCGGCGAGGATAACCCTCTTGTTGGTTCCATGCCAGCAAGGGGAGTGCCTCCGCTCGCGGGATTTCGTGTCTCCGGAACGAACTCAGGCCGACTCGGGAGCTCGCAATTCGCTTCGCTCAGGAGTTCGCCCTTTTCCTCGGCTGTCCTTCGCTCCGCTGATTCATCTCATCCGATGGCTCGCTTGAGGCAATTCCCTTTACCCGGCGGGGCTGGTTAGTCCTGGCAGGATTTTTTCGGATTTTCGGGAATAATATATAACAACAAGGCCAGAAAGGAGCGGTGCCCATGAACATCATGATTCGGGGGAAAAACATCGAAGTAACCGACGCCCTTCGAGATTATGTGGAAAAGCGGGTGGGCAAACTTACCAAGTTCTTTGACAACATCCAGGAAGCGCAGGTGACCTTGCTCGTTGAACGGGATAACCACGTGGTTGAGGTTACCATCCCTGTCAATGGCCTTTTTCTTCGCGGGGAGGAGGCTTCGCCCGATATGTACGCCTCCGTTGACCTTGTCGTGGAGAAACTTGAGAAACAGATTGAGAAATACAAGACGCGGCTGTCCAAAAGACTCCGTAACCTGGCGGTTAAGGACATCGTTAGTCCCCGCCTTGAGGAAGATGAGGACGAAGAACTACCCAAACTGATGAAAGTGAAGCGGTTTGCGGTAAAGCCGATGCCTGTGGACGAGGCAATCATGCAGATGAACCTGATCGGGCACAGTTTCTTCGTTTTTGCCAATGCGGAGACGGAGGAAGTCAACGTGATTTACCGGCGCAAGGACGGAAACTACGGTTTGATCGAGCCCGAATCCTAAGCCGGTGGGCCTGGGCAAACCGGTGAAAGCACCATGTATTACATAGTCCGCTGAGGTGATGTTTAAAGGGCAGCCCGAAAGGGCTGCCTACTTAATTGTGGGAATACCGGAAGCCATGCTCCGATATTAAGCCGGGGAGGTGATTTATCAGGTGGACTGAGGTCCTAAAAAATCTAAAATTTTCCTCTTTCGGCAGGATTCTGGTTGAGTTGGTCGAATTACTGCATCACAAGTAAACTAGAGTAATCCAGCCTGGTCTCACCCTTGACTTGCAACCGTTCGGCGGAAATGGTACAATAAGGGCGAGTTCGGCTGAGGAACCCCACGCAACAGGGTTCCTCGTCTTGCTTTGCCCGTTTTTTTTGGGGACTTTAACGATCCGCTGAAAAGAAAGGTGATGACTATGGTACTCGGATTTATCAAGAACCTGCTTGATGACAACGCCAAAGAGGTGAAACGTTTAAGCAGGGTTGTGGATACAATCAATGAGTTTGAACCGTCCATGAAGCTCCTATCCGATCGTGACCTGGCGGCTAAAACCGCCGAATTCAAGGTCCGGCTGGAAAACGGAGAGACTCTTGACGATGTTTTGCCGGAAGCGTTTGCTGTTGTTCGCGAGGCTTCCCGCCGCACGTTGGGACTGAGGCATTTTGATGTTCAGTTGATGGGGGGGGTAGTCCTCCACCAGGGGCGGATCGCGGAAATGAAGACCGGGGAAGGGAAAACCCTGGTGGCCACCCTGCCGGTGTACCTGAACGCTCTCCTTGGGCGCGGCGTTCATGTGGTGACCGTGAATGATTACCTGGCCCGTCGTGACAGCGAATGGATGGGGCAGATCTACAAGTTTCTCGGCCTGTCCGTTGGCCTTATTGTGCACGGGCTTGATTTCGATGAGCGAAGACAGGCATATGCTGCCGATGTCACCTATGGCACCAACAATGAGTTCGGTTTCGATTACCTGCGGGACAACATGGCGGTGCATTTCGACCACCTGGTTCAACGCCCTCTCTATTATGCCATTGTGGACGAGGTGGACAGCATCCTGATCGACGAGGCCCGGACACCGTTAATTATCTCCGGCCAGGCGGAGAAGCCGACCGATCTGTATTACACCATTGCCCGGGTAATCCCGAGGCTGCAGCATGAAGCCCATTTCAAGGTGGACGAGAAAGCCCATGTGGTGACCCTTACTGAAGAAGGGGTTGCCAAAGTGGAAAAAATGCTGGGTGTGGAAAACCTCTACGATGACCGCAATATGGAACTGGCTCACCACGTCAACCAGGGGCTTAAAGCTCACGCGTTGATGAAACGGGACCGGGACTATGTCGTCAAAGACGGCGAGGTAATTATTGTCGACGAGTTCACCGGGAGGTTGATGTTCGGCCGGCGGTACAGCGAAGGGCTGCACCAGGCCATCGAGGCCAAGGAAGGGGTCCAGATCGAGCACGAGTCCCAGACTCTGGCCATGATAACCTTCCAGAACTACTTCCGGATGTATGAAAAGCTTGCCGGCATGACCGGTACGGCCGCCACCGAAGAAGAAGAGTTCCGGAAGATTTACAAGCTTGATGTGGTGGTTATCCCGACCAACGAACCGATGGTTCGGGGGGACCACCCGGATGTAATTTACCGGACCGAAGCGGGGAAATTCGCGGCCGTCATTGACGAAATCTGCGAACGTAACGCCAAAGGTCAACCGATCCTTGTAGGTACAGTTTCAATTGAAAAGTCGGAGCGTTTGAGCGCCCTGTTGAAGAAACGGGGAGTCCCGCATCAGGTTTTGAACGCAAAATACCATGAAAAAGAGGCGGAGATTGTGTCCCAGGCCGGTCGCAAGGGGACTGTGACCATTGCCACCAACATGGCCGGACGCGGGACCGACATCGTCCTGGGAGGAACCCCTGAGTTTCTGGTCCGGACCGACCTTTTGAATCAGGGGAGTACTGAATTCGACCCAGAGTCCCCGGAATATCGGGAACTGTTCCAGAAAGTAAAGGCACAAACTGATGGGGAACATGACGAAGTAGTGACTGCTGGGGGACTGCACATCATCGGAACGGAGCGGCATGAGGCCCGCCGGATCGACAACCAGCTCCGAGGGCGGTCGGGACGTCAGGGGGACCCGGGTTCGTCCCGGTTCTATATCTCCCTTGAGGACGACTTGATGCGGCTGTTCGGATCGGACAGCCTGGCCGGAATCATGGATAAACTGGGCATGGATGACTCAATGCCGATCGAGCACTCTCTGATTTCCAAGTCGATCGAGAACGCCCAGCGCAAGGTAGAGAGCCACAACTTCGACATCCGGAAACACGTCCTGGAATATGACGATGTCATGAACCAGCAGCGTGAGATCATTTACGAACAGCGCCGCCGTGTCCTCATGGGTGAGGACTTGAAGGAAAACATCCAGGAGATGGTCACCGCACTGGTTGACCGGACTGTGGCCGCTTTTGCCGGCGAGAGCATCTACCCGGAAGAATGGGACCTGAAAGGGCTCCTGGAGTATGCTGACAAGCTGTTCTTGCCCGATCACGAGTTAAAGCCGGATGATCTAAAGCTGATGACCCGGGACGAGGTTTTGGATATTCTCAAGGCAAAAGCCCAGGATCTGTATGAAAAGCGGGAGGCTGAGCTAGGCAGCGACACCATGCGGGAACTGGAGCGGCTTGTGATGCTCAAAGTTGTGGACGACAAGTGGATGGATCACCTGGACGCCATGGATCAGCTGCGCCAGGGGATAGGGCTGCGGGCTTATGGCCAGAAGGATCCCCTGATCGAGTACAAGTTTGAAGCTTTTGAAATGTTCCACAGCATGATTCAAAGTATTCAGGAAGACACTGTTCGTTATGTGTACCGGGTGAACATTGTCGCGGCACCTCAGGAAAGGCAGAACGTTTCGGAAAACCGGTACGACGATCAACCCAAACAGCCCGTACGCTCCGAAAATAAGGTTGGCCGCAACGACCCCTGCCCATGTGGGAGCGGCAAAAAATACAAAAAGTGCTGTGGTAAATAAGGTGAAGGCTGCGGTATAGGGGGAGAGTCCGGATGGATCTGACAACGATCATAGGGATTGTCGTGGGTATTGGCACGGTGCTGCTAGGGTTTATTCTGGAAGAGGGGGCTGTCGGAGCCCTAGTTGCCCCTTCGGCAGCCATAATCGTCGTGGGAGGCACCATTGGTGCGACGATTGTCGGGTATTCCCAGGATGAGATAACAGCCATCCCCAAGATTCTCAAGATTGTCTTTACATCCCAGAAGTACGACCCCCAGGCGAAGATCCGGGAGTTATCCACCCTGGCGGAAAAGGCTCGCAGGGAGGGACTTCTCAGCCTGGAGCAAGAGGCTGAGAGTGTTCAGGACAAGTTTACGAAACAGGGCCTGCAGTTGGTGGTTGACGGTACCGATCCGCAGCTGACCCGCAACATCCTGGAAACGGAAATGTACGCGGTGGAACAAAGGCACAAAATGGGCATCAGCTTTTTCGAAGCCGCCGGTGGTTTTTCGCCCACTATGGGAATCATCGGAACAGTGATGGGGCTGATCAATGTCCTGGGAAACCTGACAAACCCGGAGGAGCTCGGACCTGCCATCGCTGTTGCCTTTATTGCGACCTTGTATGGTGTCGGGTTGGCCAATCTTTTGTGGCTGCCTATTGGCGCCAAGTTAAAAAACAAAAGCCGCAAGGAACGGCTGATGCGGGAGATGGTGCTGGAGGGGATCCTGTCGATCCAGGCTGGGGAAAGCCCGATGATTATCCGCGAGAAATTGTCGGCTTTTCTGAAGCCGAAAGAACGGAACGCCGGTAATGAGATCGCTGCTGAAGGGCTTGGGGTGGAGGCTTGAGCATGAAGCGCGGACACGAGGAAGAAGGGCACAGCAACACGGAACGCTGGCTTCTGACGTACGCCGATCTGATAACCTTGTTGATGATATTTTTTATCCTCATGTATACCATCAGCAATATTAATGCTCAAAAGTGGGCCGGGGTGGCAAACTCCCTCCATTCCGCACTTGAGGGGAAATCGACCAATCTTTTGGACAACCGGGGGCCATCCTTCGTTGAGGGACAGAGCGGGGAAGAAATCCAGATGGCGGAATTGGCGGCCAATTTGGAGAAATACGTTGAGGAAGCCGGCCTGGGTGGGAAGATTGCCATCAAGATTGAAGAGCGCGGTCTGGTAGTCAGTATTAAAGACACCCTTCTGTTTGCTAAAGGCAGCGCCCGCTTGACCCCCGAAGCCAAAGAGATCATTCACAAGTTGGGGTTTATGTTGGTCAAGACCAACAATTACCTCCGGATCGAGGGGCATACGGACAACCTTCCGATACACACCGCTGAGTTCCCGTCAAACTGGGAGCTGTCAGCAGCCCGGGCCACAAATGTGGTCCAGGTTCTGGTCAAGGAAGTCAACTTCGATCCGCAGCGCCTTTCTACGACCGGGTATGGGGAGTACAGGCCGATCGCACCAAATGACAACGAGGTACACCGGGCAGAAAACAGGCGGGTGGATTTAGTCCTCCTCAGGAGTAAGTTTGGGAGGTCCGAACCTCAGAACCTGGAAGCCAAAATCTCCAACTCTCCTGGGGAATAGGTTCCAATTTTCTTGCGAAACGGAAACCAAGCAGGAGTTTTGGTTCCAACAGCTAATACTTGACATATACCGTAACAGCAATGGAGTAGGCAAGCGGACAGCAGCGGTGCTGCCCGTTTTTTATCCTACCCGGACTACACGGTCTTAAAGAGGGTGTTGACCTTTGACCGATATCCTTATAAACGGGAAAACGGAAAAAGGACTGGAAGAGGGGCAGAAAACTTTTCGGGAAAAGTTGCTGTTTACCATTATTTCCGCCCTTAACCCGGAGATTATTAAAGCGATTGACCGGATTGCCGAGGTGCCGGAACTGCTGGCCTTGGCTGATGTCACGTCTGTTGGGGAAAATCAACTGCACCATGTATTGCGGGTTTCCCAACTGGCGGCGCTGATTCCCGACGGGATTCTTCGGGAGTTGGAGGTTGACCGGGCCGACTTGGTTCAGGCAGCCATTTTTCATGATTTGGGCAAAGGCACGGAAACCGATGATCGATACTTTCGCCCCGAGTTGATCAGCAAGGTGAGAGTCCCCAAAAAGCTGAGCAAGTTTAACGGGTTGAAATGGGCTGAGTGGCGGACTCCTTTTCACGATCATGTCCTGATCGGGTACGAAATCGGGGTCAAATACAACTTGAAACAGGATGTTCTGGAAGCAATTGCCCTGCACCATCACGTTAAAATCCGGTCGAATGTGATAGAAAAATTGGGTCCCGGCCTGATTCTCACCAGTACTATTTGTCAGGATATAGCTTCCTACGCGCCGGAGCAGTATGCCGCACCCGGGGGAACCCTTGCCCAGGTACTGGCTTTTTTGGATCAGCTTTGTGCCGTGGAGAGAAAACTAAAAACTCATATCCTCACCCGGTATTCGGAGGACAGACTGGAGGAAGACGTCGTCCGTGACCTGGTGATTGGGGTAACGGACAAATTTGATCCCCGGCTTCAGGTTCTCGGCGTGACTATGACGGGGGTGGAAACGGTAATCCTCGTCGACTTGTCCGCATTCGGAAGTTTTGTGAAAATGCACTCGGAATACGAAATCCAGCGTGTCAAGAAATCAATCCTTCAGACCATCCGCTCAGTGGTGCGCAGTAAAGAGGCGGAACGGGAACGGGATTTGGTATCTCTAATCGGTGGGGACGAGTTTGTGGTGATTACCGGGGCTTCCGAACAAACTACTATTGATGGGATAATTGACCGGATCGCCAAAATGATTAAAATCCACTCTGGCCTGAACATCCGGCCCGGTTATGGCATTGGGAAGACCATTATCGAGAATTTTCATGCTGCCCGGGCCATGGCCGAAGTCAGAAAGAAATCGAAGTTTCTTGTCTAGGTTTTTTGACAATACACCACTGCTGGAATTATAATCTTACCGTAGGAAGCAAGGGGGGATAGCCGGTGTTATTGGAAGAGTTCAAACGGGACTTGGAATTTGCCGCCGAAAAGCTAGAAGAACTGAGGGTTTCTCTTTGACATTGATCAGAAAAACGGCGAAATTGCCAAGCTAGAAGCAGAGATGACTGCCTCCGGCTTCTGGGATGACCGGGATCGGGCCCAGAAATTACTGCAGCGGATGAATGGGATTAAGGATCAGGTGCGTAGTTACCAGGATCTTCGCGATTGTTATGAAGACCTTCAGGTTTTGTGGGAACTGGGCACAGAGGAGGAGGACGAATCTGTTGTCGGCGAAATTCGGCGCGGGTTGGCCGCTCTGCAAAAGCGCCTGGAGCAGATGGAACTGCAGGTACTTTTAAACCGGCCGCACGACCGGAACAATGCTATTATATCTCTGCACGCCGGGGCCGGAGGAACCGAGGCGCAGGACTGGGTTGAAATGCTGCTGCGTATGTACACCCGGTGGACGGAGATTCGGGGCTACTCGGTGGAGATCCTCGACATGCTCTATGGAGATGAAGCTGGGGTGAAGAGCGCCACACTGCTGGTCAGCGGTGAAAACGCTTATGGCTACCTAAAAACGGAGAGAGGGGTGCACAGACTGGTGCGAATTTCCCCTTTCGATTCATCCGGGAGAAGACACACTTCGTTCGCGTCGGTTGACATTATTCCCGAGGTGGATGAGGAGGCCGAAGTCCACATCGACCCCATGGAACTGAAAATTGACACCTACCGTTCCAGCGGGGCCGGCGGGCAGCATGTCAACAAAACTGATTCCGCAGTCCGGATCACTCACCTGCCTTCGGGGATCGTGGTGCAGTGCCAGAACGAAAGGTCTCAAATTTCTAACCGCCTGGCGGCCATGAAGATTCTTTATGCCCGGCTGTCGGAAATCAAACGCAAAGAACAGGAGCAGGCCATGGCTGATATCAGGGGGGACCAGCAGGAGATAGCCTGGGGCAGCCAGATCCGCTCTTATGTGTTTCACCCGTACAGCCTTGTCAAAGACCACAGGACTGATGTGGAGATTGGAAATGTCCAGTCGGTGATGGATGGTGAAATCGACCCTTTTATTTCGGCTTACCTGCAGAAGATGGCCCGGGAGGGCCATATCTAAGGGACACGACATTACCGCAAAGGTGGTTTTTTAAGATATTGCCAGGGATGGCAATATCTTGTTATTGGAACGGGGTAAGCTCAAGTAGGCAGGTGACCCAAATTTTGGCCCGGCTGCTGCCGGTTTTGACCGGGGGGCCTCGGGGTTGGAAGAGGTGGAGGGATTTTGAAGAGACTGTTTGCCGATTTTGCGATCTCAGTCTTGTTCTTGTTGTTGTCAATTCAGCTGTTGCTGCCTTTGGCGACTTCCCTGGCTCTTTCCCGTGCCGCCCGGGGAGCAGTCGGCCCTGATGGGCACGTCAAAGTTGAGGTGTCTGCCTTTCCGGCTGTTAAGATTTTGTGGGGGCAACTGGACCGGATGACAATAAATATGGAGGGGGTTCGACCCGGGGGTATTCCCGTCAGTCGGCTGGCAACAGTCGTTGATGGGGCCAGGCTGGATATTCCGCGGCTTCTGGGACTGAGGGAGGTTGCCGTCCTGTTTCGCAACCCGGCGAGTATTTCGGTAGCCTTTTCGGGGGCCGATCTGAGCAGTATAATGCGCCAAAGAGTCAGCGGGTTGAAAGAACCGGCGGTGAGTCTAGTCCCCGGGGGGGCGGTTATTTCGGGAAAAGTCAGTTTGGTGGGGGTCGTTATTCCGGTGGAGATGTCCGGGGTGTTCCAAACCAATGGGCCCAAGGACATCCGGTTTGTCCCGGAGCAGCTCCGGGTGAGTGAATACTCCCTGCCAGCCGCCTTGGAAAAACGGCTGCTGTCCCGGCTGCAGTTCCAGATTGGGGTGGACGCCCTACCCTTCGATATTGAAGTGGACAGAGTGCTTGTGGAGGGGGATTACCTGACCGTAACCGGCTCTTCCCGGGGCCGGGTGTAAAAAAAGAAAACAATATCGCAAACCTGCAATAAATTGACCAATTGAGACAAAATAATACTGCAACTGTAATTTGCCGGGCGCTGGCCTTCCGATGGGAGTAAAACATGAAGCGTCGCCTCATTATCGACTATCTGGGAATAACCATCGGTTCCTTTATCACGGCTGTTGGGCTGGCCATTTTTCTTGTGCCTAACAGGATTGCCGCCGGTGGAGTGAGCGGTATTGCCACAGTTCTGCATTTCCTGTTCGGCTTTCCGGTTGGCTTGACCATGCTCTTAATCAATATTCCCCTGTTCATGCTCGGGATCAGCGAATTGGGGATTCCATTTGGGGTAAGAAGTCTTTACGGTACAGTCGTGGTCTCCTTTTTTACGGACGTGCTCCTAGCCCTGACCGGTCCCCTGACGACCAACGCGCTCCTGGCAAGTGTTTATGGAGGAGGGCTGTCGGGCTTGGGATTGGGACTCGTATTTCGCTCCCGGGCCTCAACCGGTGGTACTGATCTGGCGGCCAGAGTCATTCACCGGTATATGAATATCAGTATTGGACAGGCTCTCCTGTTAATTGATTCCGTGGTCATCACCGCCGCCGGGATAGCCTTTAATGCCGAACTTGCCCTCTGGGCGTTAATTGCCTTGATCGTGACCACCCAGATGATCGATCTTGTTCAGGAGGGGGAGGGTTACGCCAAGGTGGCCTTTATTATTTCCAATAACAACGACCGGATCGCCCAGGGCATTTTCCACCGCCTGGACCGTGGGGCCACCGCCCTCAAGGCTCAGGGGATGTACACCGGAAAGGACCGGGAAGTGGTTTTCAGTGTTATTACCCGCTCAGAGCAGACCCAGTTGAAGGATATTGTCCATGAGGCCGATCCGGGGGCATTCGTTGTATTTGCCGATGCCCACGAGGTCCTCGGGGAAGGGTTTCAACCCCGCGCGGGAAAGCCCCCGCCGGGGAGGAGGCAGATGCTGTTCCGGTTAAGAAGGGGGGCAAGGTGAATCGGGTCTGCCTGAAGAATTATTGGTAAAATGTGGGCTGACAACGGGCGAAATCATCAAGGGTGTCAAGGAAGTGGTCCTCCGGAAGAAACTGAAGTAACGCAATGATTAGACCGGAAAGAGCCCGTTTGGAGGAGGAAATCCAAATTTGGTGTCGAAACAACTCAAGTAGGGTTGTTTCTTTTTTTGTAGTTGCCGCATTTGAGTTTCAGCAGAGCAGCCGATTTGGAACGTACTCGCGGGGTGGTTAATTTTGATTCAGCTATTTAACGTCTCCAAGGTCTATCCCAACGGGGTTAAGGCCCTGGTGGACGTGACGTTATCTATCCCCAAGGGGGAGTTTGTGTTTCTGGTGGGTCCGAGTGGGGCCGGGAAGTCGACTTTTGTCAAACTTCTTTTCCGGGAAGAGCTGCCCACCAAAGGGCAGCTTATGGTTGCCGGCAAAAGCCTGATTCGGATGAAGCGGCGGGAGGTGTCCCTGTTACGGCGCAATATCGGGGTCGTATTCCAGGACTTCAAACTCCTGCCACAGTTGACTGTTTTCGAGAATGTGGCCTTTGCCATGCAGGTCACCGAGGCCAATCCCCGGGATATCAACAAACGGGTCCCGGACGTACTGAAGATGGTGGGGCTGTCTAACAAAACTGACCTACTCCCCAGCCAGCTCTCGGGTGGGGAGCAGCAGCGGGTGTCCATCGCCCGGGCGGTTGTCAACAACCCAATGGTGGTTATCGCCGATGAACCCACCGGGAATCTCGATGCCAAGACGTCAGGGGACATAATGAACTTGCTGACTGAAATCAACAAGCGCGGCACCACGATAATCATGGCTACTCATGCCCGCGGCATTGTGGACAAGATGCGCAAACGAGTCATTGCCGTTGATGCCGGCCGTGTTGTTCGGGACGAAGAGAAGGGGGCTTATAGCAATGAAGCTTAGGAGCCTCCGTTACTACTTCAGCCAGGCGGTATTATCCTTACGACGCAACGGATGGATGAGCGTGGCTTCGGCAGGAACTGTAACTATTTCCCTTCTGGTGCTCGGGGTTTCCCTGTTGGTACTCCTAAACACCAACCACATTATTGTCTCGTTGGAGTCGAACCTGGAAGTAATGGCGTTTGTCCGGACGGACCTGCCCCGGGATCAGGTCAGCCTGCTTGGGGACCAATTGAAGGTGGTTCCGGGCGTGGCATCGGTTGAGTTCGTTTCCAAGGAGCAGGCTCTACGGAGTCTAGAAAAACAGCTGGGCAAAAACCGCGATATTCTGGCTGCTCTTGGCGGAAAAAACCCACTTCCGGACGGTTACCGGATTAAGGCCAGGAAAGCCGCTGATGTGCCGGAACTGGCCAAAAAGATTGAAAACGTGGCCGGTGTGGAAAAGGTTCGCTATGGGCAGGGAGTTGTGGAAAGGCTGTTCGCCTTGACCAGGTGGGTGCGCAGCATCAGCTTGGGGATTGTCGTGATTATCGGGTTGGCAGCCATTTACCTAATCGCCACCACTGTCAGGCTGACTGTATTCTCCCGAAGGCGGGAAATAGCGGTGATGAAGCTGGTGGGAGCGACCGACTGGTTTATCCGGTGGCCGTTTTTCCTGGAAGGGATGTTTCTGGGTCTGATTGGGGCACTGTTCGCCGTGGGCCTTCTGGTTGGTTCTTACCTTGCCTTGATCCGGACAGTCCATGAAACGGTAGCGTTTCTCCCGCTGCAGTCGAGCCCCAGGGTGCTTATGCAGCTGACAGGAGGCATTCTCGGGGCGGGAGTTGTTATTGGGGCACTGGGGAGCATCATCTCCTTGCGAAAATTTCTGAAAGTCTAGGAGACCGTTGCAAAAGTCCATCTGCGTTGTTCCATCTGCGCATTCTTGCTCGACGTACGTTTAGTACGCATCCCTGCGAATGCTTGATGCGCCTAACATCTGGAGCTTTTTCAACACGTCTTTTGTTTGAGTCAAATTAGAGAAATCATATACCTAAAACATGTTTTGCATCAGACTCCTAGAACGAGCAAACAGGCCGGTTGCACAGATAGAGAAGCAATCGGTTTCCATTCACGGGAAAAAAGGGGGATTACAAATGAACTGGATCCGTCCAAAGGCGACTGTGCTGTCCATGATTCTGATCGGGCTGTTCCTGTTGACGGTGTTGGTGCCGGCGTATGCCACCGAACTGGACGATAAACGCCGGGAATTGAACGAAATCCAGCGTAAAATTGAGGCGCAGAAAAACGCCCTGAGCCGGGCCAAAAAGCAGGAGCGCAGCGTTGTTGACCAGTTGGAAGACCTGGAAACGGGTATCGAGAAGACGGAAAATGATCTGACTAACATCAAAGGCCAGTTGGTGGTTGTCGGTGACCAGGTGAAGCAGGCGGAGATTAACCTTGCTGCTGCTGAACAAGCCCTTGCCGATCGCACCGAAGTCCTGAATAAACGTGTCAAAGAGATTTACGAGAGCGGGGATGTCAATTATGTTGAGGTCCTCCTGGAAGCCACTAACATCACCGATTTCCTTACGCGTTACGATCTCCTGCAGCGGATTGTCAGCCAGGATGTCGAGCTAGTTCGCTCCATTGAGTCACAGCGACAGGACATAGCCGCCCGAAAGACTGATCTGGAAGCGAAGCGGAACCGGATGGTAGCCCTCAAGGAAGACACTGAAAGTAAAAAGAGCGATTTAAAAGTGCAGCAGGATGAAAAGGAAGTTCTGCTGGGCAACATCCAAAAGCAAAAAGAGATGTATGAAAAGGCCCTGGATGAACTGGAGGCAATGTCCAAGAAGATAGAAAAGATCATCCGGGATCTCCAGGCCAAGAGTGCGAAGAAACCGCGGCGCGGGACGGGCAATTTCAACTGGCCAACTCCTGGTTATAGCCGCATTACTTCCGATTACGGTTACAGGATTCACCCGATTCTGCATACCAAGCGGATGCATACAGGAGTTGACATCGGAGCTCCGTCAGGGGCCCGGGTGGAAGCGGCCCAGGATGGTACGGTTCTGTTTGTTGGCCGCCTCGGGGTATACGGCAAGGTGGTTATCATCGATCACGGAGGCGGCATATCGACGCTGTATGCCCACCTATCCTCGTACTCCGTTTCCGAGGGTAAGGACGTCCGCAAGGGTGACAGTATCGGGAAAGTTGGCAGTACCGGTTGGAGCACCGGCGCCCACCTCCATTTTGAGGTCCGCGTCCAAGGCACTCCGGCTAACCCCTGGAGCTACCTGTAAAGCCGGGCGGATTGGGGGAAAGACCCGCAGGCCGGCAGAGAATTAACGCTGAACCATTGAGATTGACGAGGGAGGCCACCAGAGGTCTCCCGTTGTTTTTTGAATAATTTTCGTGTAGTATGACATATATATAGGCTAGTGTGGAACCCGTTTAAAGCCTGGTATGTGCCGAGCTTCAGCGAGGTAGGTGTTTTTTTTGCGAAAAAGGCGTCAGATCCTGGTCAGTGTCATCGCCGTCGTAATTGGTTTAAGTCTGGTGGTTTCGCTGGCAGCCGGGGCCGTCCTGGCCACCAATTATAAGCATATCGGCCGTCTGGTTCGGGTTGTTTCGTTGATTCGAACCCAATACCTTACACCGGTAACCGGTGTAAGGCTGGTTGATGGTGCCATCAGGGGGATGGTGTCGTCCTTGAAAGACCCTTACTCCTCCTATATGGATGCATCCGAGTTTCGCAACCTTACCCTCCAGATTCAGGGAACCTACGGGGGGATTGGTATCGTAGTCGGCATGAATACCGAAAACCGGCTGGTAGTCATTACCCCTTTCAAAGGGACGCCTGCCGACCGGGCCGGAATCCTGTCCGGCGACCTGATCGCCCGGATCGATGGCCGGGACACCACGGAAATGAGTATGGATGCCGCGGTAAACATGATGCTCGGCAAGCCGGGGACCTCGGTAACGCTGACCGTTTACCGCAAGGCCGGTGACAAGCTTTTGACCAAAAACCTGATCCGTGAAAAAATTGAAATTCCGTCAGTGGAAGGGCGGATCCTTCCTCAGGCACCCGAAATTGCCTATATCCGCCTTTATCAGTTCAACAGCAACACCGGTGAAGAACTGGGCAAGATGATTCGGAAACTGGAACCAAATGGGTTTAAAGGTATTATCCTTGACCTGAGGGGAAATCCTGGCGGGGATTTCAATGCCGCTGTTAATGTGGCCAGCTACTTCGTTCCCGAGGGACCGGTGGTCAGGGTGGTTGATCGATCAGGCAAGGAGGAAGTTTATCAATCCCAGGATATGGCCTTGGGCCTCCCCCTGGTAACCCTTGTCAATGAGGGTTCCGCCAGTGCCTCAGAAATCGTGGCCGGGGCCATCAAGGACAGTCACTCCGGACAGCTGCTGGGGACAAAAACTTTTGGAAAAGGGGTTGTACAGACAATTTTTTCCCTGGACAACAGCACCGGGGTCAAATTAACAACGGCGAAATACCTGACCCCCAACAGACATGACATCAATAAGAAGGGAATTGTCCCGGATATTGTGGTTAAACCCTCTTCCGACCCGTCCAAGGATGTCCAGCTGGATGCGGCTGTCGGGATTCTCAGAAAAAAGATTTAACCCAGGGGGCCATGAGATGCAGCACATTTCGTGGCCTTCTTAAGTAGAGGGGGTGGGCACTTTGGCACCTTTCTGGCAACTGCTGCCCGGGATGGCTCAATTATACCTGCATGGGCTTCTACATCCCATGTTTTGGTTGTTTGTAGCTCTGATTTACTTTCAATACCGACGCCTGGAAATGCTTAAAGAGGGCATCTTTGGTGTTCCCTCAAGATCTGCCTGGGGGCCAACTGTACAGGCGCTTCTGTTCGGGGTGGTCGGCGGCCTGTTTGGCAGCGTCCTGATGCTTCTTTTCGGCGTAACCCTTTCCGGGTCAGGGATAATTTTTCTTTTGCCTCTTGCCCTGGTGCTGATGTTAATTAACCCCAGGTTCCTTTGTTTTGCCTACGCCGGTGGTCTTCTGGCGGCATCCTCGCTCCTTCTCGGTTTCCCGCAGCTGCAGATCCCCCAATTAATGGGCTTAGTTGCCATTCTGCACATGATCGAAAGCAGCCTCATATTTCTCAGCGGCCACTTGGGGGCAGTACCGATTTACACCCGGAACCGGCGGGGTCAGGTGGTGGGGGCCTTTAACCTCCAGAAGTTTTGGCCGATCCCGGTGATCGCCCTGCTGGTGCAGCCCCTTCCCCTTCATGGAGCGGCAACAGGTCTTTCGATGCTCGAATGGTGGCCGTTGTTACGACCCTATGGCCTGGAAGACCCCGTCAACCTTCTTTTTATTCCCATGGCCGTTGCCGCCGCTTTGGGGTACAGCGAATTGGCGATTACCTGCCGCCCCCGGGAAAGAACGAGGAAATCGGCGATCCAGTTGGCAGCCTACAGTGTCGTGCTGCTGCTCCTTTCGTGGATGGCATCAAAGTGGCCGGGGGCGATTTGGTTTCCTGTTCTGTTTGCGCCGCTGGGACACGAACTCATCATTTTGGCCGGCCAGAAGATGGAACTGGAGGGTGACCCCCTTTTTATTCAGCCCGAACGGGGGGTAATGGTGCTTGATGTGCTCCCCGGATCCCCGGCGTCGAATTTAGGGCTGGCAACGGGCGACATCGTTTTTTCCGTCAACGGCATCCACGTGAACAACCGGTACGATTTAAACTACCTGTTGGAACTGAGCGACGAAGGCCTGGAACTGGAGTTTCGCCGGTACAGCGACGGGCGCTATGCTCACAAGTCATTGCGAAAGGTATCCGCTCGGCCCCTGGGGTTGATTCTGGCGCCTGGCGAAAATGAGCCGGTGGTGGCCGAGATATTGACATCCAGCCCCCTGAAGAGGTGGTGGCAGAAGTTTCGGGGATAGATTATTGGGGGAAGCCTTGCCCATTAACCCGAACGACAACGGACGGAACGGATGCACCGGAAAGGGACATGCCATACCCTATCCTTTTTTGCAGTCAATGCGGTTGCCTGGCATGACTCTTGCAATTTTTGAGGTTGAATGCACCTGGGAAAGGGGCCTCAACATGTTCGGGTATATGGGAAAGATCTTGTGCGTCAATTTGACAAAAGAAGAAATAGGGGTTCGGGCGCTTGAGGGCGAATTGGCGAGGCAGTCTATTGGAGGGAGCGGGTTGGCCGCGTACTTTCTCAATGCCGACACAGATGAAGACACGGATCCTTTAGGCCCGGAAAACCCGTTGATCATGATGAATGGGCCCTTCACCAGAACCGGGGTTCCCACATCCGGGCGGCTGGCCGTCGTGGCCAAATCGCCGTTGACGGGGGTGGGGGGTGAATCCGATGTCGGGGGTTCTTGGGGTTTGGCATTAAAAAGGGCGGGGTATGACGGTCTGATTGTCAAGGGAAGATCCATTAAACCAGTATATCTCTATATCAACGACCAAGATGTGGAAATTCGGGATGCGAGCGGACTTTGGGGTAAAGACACCTACGCTGTGGACAGCCAGCTCAAAAACGAGCTTGGTCAAGCTGTATCCTGCTGTTCTATCGGGCCGGCGGGCGAAAACCTGGTTCGGTTCGCCTGCATCATCACTGACGGTACCGATGGGCGGGCAGCTGGCCGGTGTGGGCTGGGGGCGGTTATGGGGTCCAAGAAACTGAAAGCGATTGCCGTGGGGGGAAGGCTGTTGCCTGACCTTTACGACTGTGATTCCCTGCAGCCCTCCATTGCGGAGATTACGCCTCAGATCGCGGAGGACCTGGCGTCAAGCTGTAAAGGGAACGAGCTTTGCAACTGTTATGGGCTGGACACAATCTCCACCGGGAGGGCCGTGGCATTTGCCATCGAATGCTTCCAGAACGGTTTGCTGACCCTTGATGACACCGATGGGCTGACTTTGGACTGGAATAACCCCAGAACCATAATGGAACTGATCAAGAGAATCGCGTACCGCAAAGGGGTGGGCAACCTGCTTGCGGACGGCGTTCGGGCAGCCTCCGAACGTTTGGGGGGGATTGGCAAGGAGCTGACATTAGGGTGAAGGTTACAACCTGATTGCGCAATGAAAGTGAGCGCCAACGCAATGGGAAATTGCTCTAGCCGGGCTTCCCGCGGTGTAGGTCGGACCCAAAATGCCCGTATTTAAGGTGGGAAAAATAGTTTTCGCAAGAAAGCAAACCGACAGATAATTGGCACTATTATTGCAAAAGTTTAGATTAGAAGGCGCACCTTTTAATTGTTTTCTGTTGAAATGTTGATTTGTCTGGGATTGAGAGTCCCAAAGGGGAAGGGGTGGTAGGAAGGAGAAGGGATTGATAGGGGAATTCCTGGAAATGGCGGGAAGGCTTATTCGATTAGGAGGGGTATGCTTGTGAAAAAATCAAGAATGACGGTTTTATTGGCAGTGGCACTGTGCCTGGTTTTCGCCTTTACGATCGTGTTAGCCGGGTGCGGTGGCAAATCTGGTTCCGGTGACCAGCAGTCCGATAAGGGAACGATTAAAATCGTGACAGTCAGCCCTCTTTCTGGTACCCAGGCACCTTTTGGTGAAGCTGTCAAACTGGGAGTTCAAATGGCAGTTGAGGACAAAAAAGCCGAAATTGAAAAGATGGGGTTCAAGGTTGAGTTTATGCCTCAGGACGATTCAGCTGACCCCAAGATGGGCGTTGCTGTTGCCCAAAAACTGATCACTGATGAGGATGTTCTGGCCGTAGCGGGCCATATGAATTCAGGAGTAACCATTCCGGCTTCAGAAATCTATGCCAAGGCCAACCTGGCCATGTACACATCGTTCGCCACCAACCCAATGATCACAGAGCGCGCCCTCAAGAACGTGGGCCGAATCTGCAACCGTGACGACATTCAAGGTTCGGCTGCGGCCAAGTTCGCCGTCGATACGCTCAAAATCAAAACCGCTTTTGTTGTCCACGATAAATCCGCGTATGGCCAGGGTGTAGCGGACGAGTTCAAAAAGAAAGCAGAAGAACTCGGCGTAAAGACAGTCGGTTATGAAGGCCTTACCCAGGGTGAAGTGGACTTCAGCGCCATCGTAAACAAGGTTGTGCAAGCCAAGCCGGATGTGCTCTATTACGGAGGTAACTACACCGAGGCCGGCTGCCTGCTGAAGCAGATGCGGGAAAAGGGCAATAACGCAGTCTTTATCGGATCCGACGGTGAGGATTCGCCGGAGTGGGTTAAAGTTACTGGGAAATACATTGTGGGCGCGTATTACACCACCATGGCTCCTGACATTTCCGCCACCGCCGAAGGTAAGGCATGGGCTGAGCGTTTCAACCAGCGTTTTGGCAAAATGCCGGAAGCTATTTCCACATACTCTTATGACACCGGTCTGGTAATCATGCAGGGGCTTCTGGACGCAATTAAAGCCAATGGTGACAAGAAGCCGACCCGTGAACAGGTGTCGGAAGCCGTCCGCAAGGTAGAAGTAAAGGGTATTACGGGCACTATCGCGTTTGACGAAAAGGGCGATAACAAGAACGCCAAGAGTTTCGTCATGCAGTTTAAAGAAGAAAAATACCCGGGCGTTCTGGCAAGCGAAGTCAGCAAGTAATCTCACAAGGCTTAAACTATTCCCTCCATATTTACTAGGGGTTCGGCTAGCATCCAAAGCCCGGATCCCCTAGTTTATTTTTTGTTTAGCATTATTAATCTTCTCCGGGTGTCCATTGCGAATAAAACTTGAGAATGACCGGGGATTTGTCATATAATTAGAGAATAATCAAGAAATATCAGGCTGCAAGGGGCGGTGGGTATGAACAAAAATGAACTGATAGAAACTTGTGGCGCTGTTCTGGAAAAATGCGCTATCGGGTTACTGGTCGTCGACAAAGGCCAGTTTTTTACTAATGACGCCTTTCGCCGATTTCTCTCAGAAAAACCCTTCCGTTACCTGAACAATGATGCAGCCCGGTTTTGGGAGGAGTTTCGCTCCGGAAACATCAAAGAAACCATAACCTTCGTGGACAACAACCAGGTCAGGCATGTTAGGGTGTTGGTGATCGAAAAAGGTACTGCCGCTCACGTGGCTGTTTGGGACAACACGGCGGCGGAACAGTATATATGGATTAAGTCTGTTCTGGACAGCGTTGAGGAGGGCATTCAAGTCGTAAATAAGGACGGGATCTCCGTCTTTTATAACCAAACATTCTCCTTTTTAGAGCAGATGCCCCCATCCGCGGTTCTGGGCAAACATTTGACAGAAGCCTACGACATGACTGAGGAAGACAGTATTCAGCTCAAATCGATGCGTTCCGGCGAGCCGGTCTTGAACCAGTACCAGGTATACCGCACCCAGGAAGGCAAGGAAGTTTCATCGGTTCACAGCACTTACCCGATTATTATTGAGAATCAAACCTGGGGCATTTACTCCATTGCCAAAGACGTTACTGTGCTCAAGAACCTTGTCGATTTGGTGTACAGCCCCAAAGCTCCGTCCAATTCAAAGGATAGAAAGGATTCGGCGCCAAACCCCTCTCCGAATATCCAAATCATTGGCCACAGCAAGGAGGTACTCAAGAGTAAGAAGCTGATGGAAAAGGCCTCGTCAAGCCTATCCAACGTGATGCTGTTCGGTGAAACCGGAACCGGGAAAGAGCTGTTCGCCCAGCACATTCACTACCAGGGACTGAGGAGGAATGGGCCGTTTGTCGGAGTTAATTGTGCCGCCATACCGGAGACGCTGCTGGAAGGGATTTTATTCGGGACACAGAGGGGAGCGTTTACCGGGGCCACCGACAGGGCCGGGTTATTTGAACAGGCCGAGAGCGGAACTTTGTTTCTTGATGAAATCAACTCTATGGGCTTGTTTCTACAGGCGAAACTGTTACGAGCGGTTCAAGAACGAAAACTGCGCCGGGTGGGCGGCAATAGGGAAGTACCGGTGAACTGCCGCATCATCAGTTCGACCAACACCAACCCTATAGAGGCCATTAAAGCCGGTTCCCTGCGCAGCGACCTGTTTTACAGGCTTTCGGTGGTTTATATTGAAATACCGACCCTTAGGGAACGCAAGGACGATTTGATGGAACTTGTCCAGTTCTTCCTGCTAAAATACAATCACCTTCTCCAGAAGCAAGTAACCGAGGTAGATGCTGAGGTTTGGAAAGCCTTTTACGGATACGACTGGCCCGGAAATGTCCGCGAACTGGAAAACATTATTGAAGGCGCCCTTAACGTTGTGGAAGGATCAAGGCTGACAGCCGAAGAGTTACCCGATTATTTTCGGAACCTTACCGAGGGTTGCACTGCCTCTCCCGGTGACCCGGAACCGGCAATCGGAGGGACTTTGGCGGAAATAATGGATAATGTGGAGAAACGGATCATTATACAGGTGTTAGATAAGCATAACGGCAATATCACCCTGGCCGCCAAGGAACTGGGCCTGTTCCGGCAAGGGCTCCAGTATCGAATCCGGAAACACAAGATTTAACTGGAGAAATTTCCTCGAACTGACACAGGTTTTCCTGCAATCGAGCCTAAACAGCCATTCGCCCCCGATATTTCCTAAAAACGCGACAATTTAGGACTTAACTCCCTGGAGAATCCGCCCGATAAATAATTGTTGAAGGAAGGTGGCTTTATATTCGGGGGGGGTGAGAGATCTTAAATCTTCCCGGCCCTTACGGAAGGCGTTTTTTGTTAAGGAAAACTTTCAAGACAAGGGGTGAATCGAATGACGCGAAAACTACTGGCTATCTTATTGTCAATGTGTATGGTAATTTCAGTTGGTGGCGCGGCCTTTGCCGAAGGGACCGACGGTGCAACTCCAGATGCCGGTGCGGCTGTAGTTTCCGGAGCTCCGACCGTACCTCCCGCCGACTCGCAGGGGACAGCCACGACCGAGCCAAACCCCAACCCGGTGGGGACGGTAACCCCGGCTGATGAAAGTGCCCTCCTAAACTCCGATACCTCCGCCGACCTTTCTGAACAGAAGCAGGCTGATCTGATTAGTTCCGACCTGGCAAAGGCGGAGAAACAGGCAAAGGATCGGAATGTTCGCGGCCGAATCACCGCGGCCAAACTCAAAGCGGCCAAGCTGGTGCTTGAGATTAAGCAGCTTAGGCTTCAGAAAGCCAAAGCCTGGTTGACCTTTAAAGAGGCCAAAGCCAAGAACCAACCGGGGGCAATGATCGCCGCGTATAAAGAAATATTGCGGCTGCGTCAGCTGATAACCTTGAAGATCAAGGAAATGGTACTTCTCCGGAGCGCAGCTATGAAATCGATCACGGCTCCGGGCCAAATAAAGAAGGCAATCAAGCAGCCCCCCGGGCTGAAGGTGGCAAAAAAGGGTCTAAAGACCCTTCCGTCCAAAGTAAAGTCAAAAGGGAAACAGATTCAATTAGGGAAACAGGCAGGCAAAACCAAACCGGTGCAGCCCGGAGCTGTTGCTCCGGCACTACCTCCCATCCAAACTCCGGAACCCGCCGGGACAACCAATGGATCCGCCCTGACGCCTGATCAGACAAGCGGATCAAACCCCGCCGACCAGCCGGCCCAGCAGTAAAGCAGGTAAACGAGAGAACCCGGAAATTCCGGGTTCTCTTACTTTAGGCATGGAATGTGAGCCGGCTAGGTTCCTATTTGTTCTCGTCGCTCCGGGGAGGGCGAACGGTTTCAGCCATTGTTAGTGAAGCTATTTTGGGGCAGATATCGATGACCAGCCAATCATCGTACGGGGATTTATTGGTAGGATTATCTTTCATGGCGTTCCCTCCTGTATTACGGGCTGGTTTTGTGCACCCACGGAGGACAAATGTACTCCTTACGAAATACTATATTCGATAATGAGCTTAAAAATCCTTCTTAATGGAAAAAGTCATTAACCATTCCGGACGCTCGGTCTGGCCAAATCCAGCAGCCCAAGCACCACGTGCGCCGCGCCAAACCCAATAACACCTGCTGCTATAGGGCCGCTCAGGGCGGTAGCACCTACCGCCGTAACCGCCGCGCCCACCCCGGTGACAACCCAGCTTGTGGTCGTTGGTTTCATATATGTTACCTCCCTTCTCGTTAGTTATGGTTTAGTGTGCCCTTTTCCTCAAGGTTAATAAGTGCCCTCGCAATGCTTCATTGCATACCAGGCAAAACCGGTGGCAATAAGGACTGGGAAAAGACTGCGGTGAAAAATAAGTTGTTGGGTGCCCCCCCCGCCGGGGAATTTTTTCTTTGTAAGGAAATTATGCTTGAGCGGCGCAATTATTCATTGCGGTAGTTATGGAAAGCATTGGCGAGAACCGGGCCGGTGGTCTTGGTACAAAAATTGCATAAAGGTTTTGGCGGACGGTCTTGTCAAGGAGGTTGTTGACTAAAGGCGAAGTGGTGTGATGCAATATGGAGTGGGGTGCCTCGGAGCCGAACTGAAAATGCAAAATGACAAGGGAGGTTGTATCATGGGAATCAAGGACTTTCAATTCTATTTCCCCACCAGAGTAATCTTTGGTGCAAACTCGCGGGAAAAAATCAAGGACCAGTTAGAAAAGTTCCAGGTTAAAAAGGTTTTGCTCGTTACTGACAAAGGTCTTGTTAACGCCGGTGTTGTCGCCAAAATTGAAGAGGTTCTGGCCAAGTGCCAGGGAGTGGAATGCTGCATTTATGACGGCGTTGTCGAAAATCCTCTGGACAGCACAATTGACCAGGGTTATGAGTTTGCTCAAAATGTTGGAGCCGAGTTGATCATCGGCCTCGGCGGCGGCAGTTCCCTTGACACCGCCACTGGCATTGCCATGCTCTGCACCAACGGCGGCAAGACTATAGAATACTTTAAGGGAAAAGCAGTTGCAAACAACTCTCTCCCGACAATCCTGATACCCACAACCGCCGGCACCGGAAGCGAAGTAAACAGATGTTTCGTCGCCACCGACCCCACAAGCCACTTTAAAGACGGCATCGCTGAGGATCAGATGTGTCCCAATGTAGCCATTCTGGACCCCGAGCTTACGGTCACCCTACCCCCCCATATCACTGCCGCTACCGGGATGGATGCCTTTACCCATGCTTGTGAAGCTTTTCTCGGCAAGAGCGCCCATCCTCTGTCTGACGCCCTCAACCTGCACGCCATGAAACTCATTGCCGAAAACATACGCAAGGCCGTGGCTGTTCCAGCGGACATTGAAGCCAGAAGCAACATGCTGTTGGGAAGCGCCATCGCCGGAATCGGATTTGATCAGGTTGGGCTTGTCCTCGGTCACGCTATGGCACATCCGCTGAGCGGTTTGTTCAATGTCCCCCATGGTGTCGCTTGCGCGGTGGTGCTGCCGGCAGTCCTCGAGTACAACGTGATCGCCTGCCCGGAAAAACTGATTGAAATTGCCAAAATCCTGGGCGAGCCCCTGGGCGACGGATCCCTTATTGACCAGGCCCGCGCCGCCGTCACCGGGTTCAAAAAATTAATGGTGGACATCGGGGTCCCGACTACGATTTCCCAACTGGGAATAACAGAAAAAGACATCCCCAAGCTGGCGGAAGACACCTTCGCGTCCAAGGGGATGAGGTCGAGGAATCCGAGGGTTAATGACCTGGAAGACATCGAGAACCTCTATAAGACCCTTCTATAAAGATATAATTGAGGGAGCTGTCTTGCTGTAACATCCAAACCTTCGGGGTACGGGTCAAAGGCTGCGGGGCTTTTCCGAACGCTGACAACTTGTGTCTTGTGCCGCCAAGCCTTTGGCCCCTCGGAGGGGACCCCCGCTATTTTTCTTAAACCGAAAGGTGATTTTGATATGGAGATTAAACTACAAGCAATTGCTCTGGATGCCACGGATAATGTAGCCACATTGCTGGAGGATGCCGGGGCAGCAGCCGAGGTTTCATATAAAGAAGGCGAGCAGATCCGGAAAGTGATCCTCCAAGAAGAGATTAAATTTGGGCACAAGGTCGCCATCAAACCGATTAATCAGGGCGACAAGATCATCAAATATGGAAAGCCCATCGGTCTGGCAACGCAGACTATCAGGCCGGGAGAACATGTTCACATTCACAATGTCGTTGGGTTAAGATGCTAAAACGGGGCCTCTAAGGGGTGAAAAAGTTTTGGAATTCTTCGGATATTACCGGCCGGACGGTTTGGTAGGGATCAGGAATTATATTTTGGTTTTGCCGGCCACCCGAGTAGCCAATTACATGGCTTACCGTATCAGTTCCGCTGTTGTGGGCACCAAAACCCTGCTGACCACGGGTGAGTATGGTAGGCACAAGAAAGACAGGGAGAGGCTGGCCCGGTTCCTGGTGGGAATAGCCAGGAACCCCAATGTCGCCGGTGTCCTCCTGCTGGGGATTAAGAAAGGTTATGGCTACCCTGAGTTCCAGGTCGAGGAATTGGCCAGGGAAATCAACAAGTCACAAAAACCCCTTTTTATACTGGAAGCGGGGGACGAAGGCGGGTCCGAAAAAACCATCTCCAAAGGCATTCAGATTGCCCGCGATTTAGTGATCGAGGCTTCCAAAATCCGGCGGGAAAAAGCCGGACTTAATAAAATCTGTGTCGGGGTCAAATGCGGCGATTCTGATGCTACATCCGGAATCGCCGGGAACCCTTCCCTGGGGCGTGCCATTGATACGCTGGTGAGCCACGGGGGGACCTGTTTCTTCTCCGAAACGGTGGAGATAATTGGCGCCGAAGAGTTGCTGATGGAACGGGCTGTCCATAAAAAAGTGGCCCAGGACATTTTACGGGTGGTGCTTAAAGCCGAGGAGAAGGCCAGGTCTATAGGTGAGGATATCAGGACCATTAACCCGATCCCGGAAAACATAGCTGCCGGGATCACTACGCTGGAGGAAAAATCGCTCGGCGCTATCGCCAAGACAGGGACCTCGCCGGTCCAGGGTGTTTTGGATTACTGCGAGATTCCCCAAGGCCATGGCCTGTATCTGGTTGATGCCTGGATGTCCTCTTATTCGCTGCTGCCGAGTCTGGCGGCCAGCGGGGCCCAAGTACTGTTTTACCAGCTGGGGGGAAACGAGCTGCCGCCGGCAGATGCCCCCTTATCAGCCACCAACCCGGGCATAGTGGCTCCCCTTTTGACTATCACAGGGAACCCCAGGACCTACGAAAAGGCCAGGACAGAAATGGACTTCTCTTCCGGCGACGTTCTCCTGGGGAGGCAGACGATCGAAGAGGCTGGCGGGAGACTGGTGCAAAAGATGATCAGCGTGGCCTCCGGCGAGATCACCCGCGGAGAGAGCCTAATTTACCCCGAGCCGTTCGAAGTCTATTATGAAGGGCCATTTATTTAACTAATATTCAATAAAGGGAGTTGGGAACATGCGGAACGGATTTACAGGGAAAGTATTAAGAGTCGATTTAACCAGCGGCAAAATCTCCGATGAGGTAATCAGCGAAGGACTGTACCGGAAATTCATAGGCGGCGTTGGCCTCGGTGCCTACTACCTCTTTAAAGAAACCGATGAGAAGACTGATCCATTAGGACCTGGGAATAGGCTGATTTTCTCGGTTGGTCCGTACACAGCGACCGGAGTGCCTTCCAGCGGCCGGCATTCGGTAGTGGCCAAATCGCCTCTGACCGGAATCTGGGGCGAGGCGGATGTGGGCGGTTACTGGGGGTTGGAACTTAAGAAGGCCGGGTATGACGCGGTTGTCGTCCAAGGGGCTTCGGCAAAGCCTGTCTATATTTATATTGATGAAAATGGGGCCAAACTTGAGGATGCCACGGCCTGCTGGGGCAAGGATACCTTTGAAACCGATGAAATTCTGAAGGGTAAACACGGGGACGGCATTGTTGTCCAGACCATCGGCCAGGCTGGCGAAAGAATGGTCAAATTCGCCTGCATCGTGACTGACGGCAGGGATGCCAGGGCCGCTGGCCGCTGCGGCCTGGGGGCGGTAATGGGCTCCAAGAAACTGAAAGCCCTCGTTGCCAAGGGGAGCCGGAAACCGGCTATTGCCAACGCGGAAGCCCTCAAGGCGGAAATCAGGGAAATCGCCAAATTCCAGAAGGCTAACCGGGGCGGCATGCACGAACATGGCACTTCCGAAGGGATGATTGGAAACGAGTTGTCCGGCGACCTGCCGATTATGAACTGGAAGCTCGGCCAGTGGGATCGCAGGACCGAAAAAATATCCGGAGAAATGATGACGGAAAAGTACCTGACCGGGCGCTTCCACTGCGGCAACTGTGTGGTTGGCTGCGGCCGCCAGGTTAAAATTACAGAAGGGAAATACGCGGGCGTCGAAGGCGCCGGTCCGGAATACGAGACCATTGGCATGCTCGGCAGCAACCTCCTCGTCGATGACCTGGCTGCTATCTGCAAGGCGACTGAACTTTGCAACCGGTACGGCCTGGACACGATTTCCGCCGGTGGGGTAATCGGGTTTGCCATGGAATGTTACGAGCATGGTTTGATTACCGCGGAAGACGCGGACGGTCTGGCTCTGGAATGGGGGTCCCCGGAAGCCCTGATCGGTCTCATTGAGATGATTACCGAACAGAAGGCCATCGGGAAACTTCTGGCCGAAGGGATTAGAAAGGCGGCTGACACCATCGGCGGTATTGCCAAAGAGTTTGCCATTGAGACCAAGGGTCTTGATTTCCCTGCCCATGAGCCCAGGGTGTTCAACGGAACCGCCTTGACCTACGCCACTTCCAACCGGGGAGCCTGCCACCTGTCCGACCTGGGCAGCCGGTTCTATGAGAAAGCCTTGGCGATGCCGGAAATTGGCCTCATGCAGCCTGCGGGTACATTGACCGTGGAAGGCAAGGGCCAAATGATCAAAGGCCTCCAGGATGTGTCCGGCCTCTATGACAGCCTGAAGATGTGCAAGTTCATGGTCTGGTTCGGGGTCGATAACCCCAAGCTGTTGAACTGGCTGAACATGATTACCGGTTGGGACATGAGCATGGATGAGTTTGTGCTGGCCGGCGAACGCATTTTCAACCTGAAGCGGATGTATAACGTCAAGTGTGGTATCAGCCGGAAGGATGACACCCTGCCGCCGAGAATTCTCAACAGCACCCGAGGAGAAGGCGGGGCAGCCGATCACCTGCCGCCTCTCAATCAGATGCTCTTCGAGTATTATGAAGCACGGGGATGGAGCGAATTCGGCATTCCCACCCCCGAAACCGTAAAACGGGTCGGCCTTGATGAAATTTAGCCGCCTGGGCTCCAGGCGAGGAATCAGGAACACATGGGGTTATGGACATGAACGTGTCGGTGAAATTTCGTGCCAGCTTGAAAAAGTACGCGGGAACCAAGGACGGCACCGTTCTGGTGGAAATTCCCGAAGGCACCACGGTTAAAGGGCTGTTGGAGCTTTTTGGGGTTCCCGAGCTCAATGTGGGGTTTGTTGTCATCAACGGAAAAGTGGAAACACGGGATACGGTTGTCAAGGATAAGGATGAGATAGAGATATTGACTCAATTGATGGGTGGATAAAAAGGTTTCAAAAAAAGCATTTCACTACGGAAACGGTCCCTTAATGGGGGCCGTTTTTTCACGCGCGTCAGTATTTCCCGCCGCCCTTACATATGTGATAACATCCCCATACTAAGGCGGCTTGCCCCTTTTTTTGCAAAGGAATATTTGGCTTCCTATGAAAGTTCACACTTCTTCTAAGTAACAAATATGATAGTAACGAAAAATGCAAGGAGGTGAAATCTGCTTACTCGTCTGGTTGAAAAGATTGGATTCAGGAGGCAGGTGAAAGATGGAACAGAAAGGCAAGGTCAAACACATATTCCCGGGAGGGAATACTTCCCAGGGGTTCTATTCCTTTTTTGATTCGGTTTTAAACAACATGGACCGAATCTTTGTGATTAAAGGGGGGCCCGGGACAGGCAAGTCAACCCTGATCAGGCTCGTCGGGATGGCTATGGTTGATCGGGGTTATGACATCGAATACCTGCACTGTGCGTCCGATAATGACTCCCTGGACGGGGTGGTGATGCCGGCCCTCAAGGTGGCCATCGTTGACGGAACCGCGCCGCACGTCATTGACCCGAAGTACCCGGGAGCGGTTGATGAGATCGTCAACCTCGGGGATCACTGGGACAGGGATTACCTGGTCAGTCACCGCCAAGAGATTAAGGAATGCACAGGCAAAATCTCGAAGTGCTTCAATGAGGCGTATGACCTTCTCAAAGAAGCCAAGGCCATTCAGGACGAATGGAAAGGTTACTTAATTGGCGGGCTGGACTTCAAGAAAGTCAACCGGAAGGCTGACAGTTTGATCGAGGCCCTTTTCCGACAGGAGCCCGAGGCCCGGCACCTGTTTGGGTCGGCAATTACTCCGGAGGGGCCGGTTGATTTCATTGCCAACCTGACGGAGGACTGCCACAGTCGTTTCATTCTCAAGGGGCCACCTGGTACAGGCAAATCAGCTCTTCTTCAAAAAGTATCCCAGGCAGCTGTGGAAAGGGGCTACAGCGTGGACATCTACCACTGCCCGTTTGACCCGGACAGTCTGGATATGGTTATAATACCGTCTCTAAGCACGGCGGTCATCGACGGGACGCCTCCCCATGTGTTTGAGCCGCAGCGGCCGGGGGACTGTGTGGTGGATATGGCCGAATGTGTCGACCATGAAGTAACCACCAAAAACGAAGCCGCAATTACCGAGGCCTCGGCACGATTCCAGAAGGTTTTCGCCGAGGCGGTCGCCAAGGTCAACCAGGCCAAAAGGGTTCACGACAGACTGGAGACCTATTACATCGAAGCAATGGATTTTGAGGAAGTAGACCAGGTTCGGGAGAAGCTGATTGGAACACTTCTGGCACATGTGGCCGAACAGGAACAAAGATTGGGGCGGCGGCCCGCTGTGGGCTGATGCCATAACTGCAAGCCATTTTTTCACGTGGGTATCCCAGAAGATACCCACGGTGTTTTTTCCCCCCGAGCCATAGGAAAAAGGCGAGTCCAGGAACATGGCGTTTGCAGGTATTTTCGTGATTTTGCCGAATTACGAAATTATTCATATACCCCAAAGAAGCTTTACTTCATTTCATTGAGAAAAAGGAGTGTCAAAATGGGGGGAGACATTATTATTGATGGGGTAAAATATGTGACCTATACGGGGATGCTGGAGGAAGCCGAACGGCTGATCGCCCTGTACAACGAGTCACCGGTAACTGCCAGGGAAAAGGTGCTTGGGGAAATCCGGGAGCTTTTCGAGATTTTTGAACAGCGGCAGAAGGGGTTGGGGCAGGGGACCTTCCCGGCTCTGGACACTATGAAACAGAAACTTGAGGTGTTGTTAGGGCTCAGGTGAACCATAGGTTTTCAGGACCGCCGTACTCGCGTTACGGCGGTCTTTTTTTGTGCGAAATTGCACCGCATTTCGGGTTTTCCGGCCCGGCCAATTATAAAAGTGGTGACTTGCCCCCATACTAACTATGAAATTGAAAACGGAGGTTGAACCTTATGTACAATTGGCGCCGGGTACTGCGGATCGCTGCTATCCTTGTGACTGCCTTGCTCCTTCTCAACCCGGGAATGGGGTGCAGCCGAAAGAAGGCTGCCAAAAAACCCGGTGGCCAGACCATGATCGGTGTCAGCCTGGCGAGTACTAAGGATGGGACAGGGAAAATTCTGAAAAAGATGCTGCAGAAGGATGCTCAAAAGGAAAAAGTAAAATTGGTGTTTCAGGATGCCAAAAACGACATGATCGAGCAGGAAAAGGGCATTGATGAGCTGGTGAAAAAGAAGGTCAAGGCCGTCATCCTTCAGCCGGTCAACGTTAAGGAAGCCAAACGTCTGGTTGAGCGGCTTGAAGCCAAAAACATCAGGGTAGTGGCAATCGACAAGCTGCCGGCAGACACGTACTTGGATGGGTTTGTTGGTCCTGAACATGTTCGTATCGGGGAGATGCAGGCCGACTTTGTTGGAAACGCCATTGGTAGCGGCAATGTCATCATTCTTCAGGGGGACAAGAAGGACCCGGTGGCCACCGCGGTTACGGAGGGCAACCTGACCCGGCTCAAAGCTTATCCGGGGATAAAGGTTGCGTTGGTGCGGGATCACCCGGAAGGGAACGTCACTCTTGCCGAAAAGACGACGGGCGAGGCGTTGGCGTCTTTTAAATCCATCAATGCTATATTGGCCAATGACAGCAAGCTGGCGATGGCGGCGGCAAAGGTATTGAAAGAAAAGCAGTTGACTGGGAAAACGGTTTTAGTTGGGGCCGGGATTGACGAAAAATCAGCGCAAGCCATCAGGACAGCTGAGTTGACTGCGGATGTGGATATGGTCCCGGACTTGATGGCGGCCACAGCCTTGAGAGCCGCCGCCCAGCTTGCCAAGGGCAGGATTTGGGACTACGAGAGGCGGGTTCTCAACGGAACCGCGGAGGTTCCTGCCCGCATCACGCCCGTGAGACTGATCACAAAGGAAAACGTAACTCTGGTAGAGCCGATAGTTGGTAAGCCCAAGAAGCAGGAGGGCGGCGGCGGTGGCGGAGGCGGTGGAGGCGGTTCCAGTTCTGGGGGTGGCAGCAGCAGCGGCGGCGGCTCGGAGGGCAGTTCTGGGGGCGGCAGCAGCGGCGGCGGCTCGGAGGGCAGCTCCGGGGGGGGTTCAGGCAAAAGCACGGATATGATGACTGAGGTGAAAAAGACCAAGGATGAAATAATGATCAAAATCAAGACCGGCCCCGAGGCTAAAGGCGGCGGCGGTGGCGGCGGAGGTGGTGGTGGATCCAGCTCCGGTGGTGGCGGTGGCGGCAGTGAAGGGGGAGGCGGAGGAAGTTAGCCCGCCTGAGGCCTAAAAAAAACATTAATCCCCAGCCTGAATCTTGAGCAAAATTTCCTATCCAGCAAACAAAGCCCCGGGCAAAGATGCCCGGGGCTTTTTGTCCCGTCTTTATCAATTTCGTTGGGGGCAGGGAATGCCAAGCCTGCCCGCTTTTTTGCGCAGGGCCGTATGCGAAATACCCAATGCCCTGGCAGACGCTCGCACGGTCTGATGCTCTGCTAAGGCCTCTTCCAAAAGCTGTTTTTCCACTTCATCAAGGGCATGTTTTAAGTCTTTCTCTTCTGGTCCACTGCCCGGGGAACCGCCGGGACCCTGGTCGAGCAAGAGGTGTTCCGGCTTAATCTCTTCAGATTCCACAAGGATGACGGCCCTCTCCACCACGTTTTCCAGCTCGCGAATGTTTCCCGGCCAGTTGTGTTTGAGCAGCCGGGACTTGGAAGCCATCGCCAGCCGGAAATCCTTTCCGAACCGGTGGCGGTATTTGGCTAACAGATGGTCCAGAAGAGGAGCGATGTCCTCCACCCTTTCCCGTAAAGGCGGGATATACATAGGGATGACATTCAGGCGGTAATAAAGGTCCCGCCTGAATTTATTTTGAGCCACCATTTCATCAAGGTTCCGGTTGGTGGCGGCTATGATCCTGACATCGACGGAAAGCTCCTCCTGGCTGCCGAGCCGGCGAATTCTCCCGTCCTGAATTACCCGCAACAGCTTGCTTTGGAGGGGGAGGGGCATTTCGCCAACCTCGTCCAGGAACAGGGTTCCCATATGGGCTACTTCAAATAGACCCGGTTTGCCGCCCTTTTTGGCACCGCTGAACGCGCCCTCCTCATAGCCGAAAAGCTCACTCTCCAGAAGGGTTTCCGGAAGGGCGGCACAGTTGATGGGGACATAACTCCGGTTCCGGCGGGAACTGGCCGAGTGGATGGAGCGAGCGAACAGCTCCTTGCCTGTGCCGCTTTCACCCCAGATGAGCACGGTGGAATCCGTCTGGGAGATTTTACGTGCCAGATGAATCAACCGGTCCACGATCTTGCTTCGGTAAACGATATCGTCGAACGTAATCAGGCCGGACCTGGACAGGACATTGACCAGTTTCCGGACTTCGGTGATGCCCTGGAGGGTGCTCACCACCCCGACCATTTCTCCTCTATCGTCCCGGACGAGGTGTCCGGTAGTCAGGTAATGGCAAACCCCGGTCGGGGTTTGGCCTTCCACCTCCACATTGACAAAATCCTTATTGGTTGTAAGGGCGTAGTACAGAGGGTGTTTGCTGCCCACTATGTCCGTGACGTTTCTGCCGAGAGCCTCTTCCCTGGTGATATTTAAAAGGCCGGCGGCGCCGGAGTTGATGTGGGTAATCCGGCCCCCACGCTCAGCTGCCAGTATCCCTTCGTTAACTGTCTCCATAACGGTTCTAAGCTGGCGCTCTCTTTGTTCCTGGGGAAGGCTGTCTGTGTTTTGGATACTGTCGATATCCGGATTGGCCAGAAGTTCCTTTTTGACAAGGCTGGTTTTTTCTCGGTTCCCGGAATGAAACTTTAAATAGACTACCTGAGGCTCAACTTCCATCGACAGAATGTTTATCTGGTACTCCGATAGCACTCGCAGAATGTCCAGAACCATACCCACTCTATCCTTAGCGTTGATCCGCCACCTGGTTGAAGACATGTCCACACCTCCGATCTTAAAAAGCGGTTCAGCGCGTGCGCGGCAGTGACAAACCCCATTGTTCTAAAAAAATAATTCGGCAGCCGGGCCTCATTACCCTTTATTAGGTGGAAACAATGCTGCGAAAAAAACAAAAACAGGCGATCTCGAAATCGCCCGCATTCCGGTGGCTGCCGTTTACTGTGGAAACTTTGGGACGGTTTTTGGAAACCAGATGTGGCATAGGTTTACAATGGCGGGAGTTGTCGGCGTTGCCGGACCGCGCTGTACCTGGGTTCTTGCCGTCTGAAGGTCTGGCACAGCTTTTGCTCTTTTCTATAGTGGCTAGGGTCGTCAGGCGACTAGGGGGCAGCCAAGGGAATTTTCCCCGGGTAGGCCTCCTCAAATAATAGGGTACAAAGGAGGGGCAAACAATCCGATATGGAGAGAGATTTTCTGAAACTGGACGAGTTGGGGGTTAACGAGGTCAACAGTCTGCTGACCGATCCGAATAACCCGCTGGTCAGCGAAGTATTAGGGGTGGTAGCCAAATATGGAACCCCGGAAGAGATTAATGCCCGTGCCCAAGAGGCCCGCAGGCTTTCCAATCTGATGGAACGGCTGCGCAACATGGACTCCCCTTACCTGAAAGATCTGCAATGGTTGATTTCCGAGAGGGATAAGGGAGCCTTCGTTCCCATTTTTGAATACCGGCGCAGCGTGTTGGGCGACAAAGCTGACACGATGTATTTTGATGAGGCGAAAGCCGTAACCTTGGAGATCAGTGCCCTCCAGTACTTCCCCTGGCTGATTACCGAGGCGAAACAGGCCATTGACAAGAAGGAAATCATGCCGGGCAGGTACATTCGGGTCAGAAAAATGAAGGAACAGGAAGCCGATAACGGTGATATTCTCGCCGTAGCGTCCGCCATGCAGATTGTCGGGGCCAGTTATGTGGAAACCCTGGATACCAAGGGGGTTGACGGTTCCAACGTTCACCTGGGAGGGCCGGAGACGATCACCGGTTATTTTGGGGGCATAGGCCAGCCCAATGAACACCCGCTGCAGTGGATTGACGAGGCCCTATACTATTACACCAATTACGGTATCGATCAAGTCCTCAACATCAACCCGGGAACCGTCTTCCTGGCATACATTCTATACAAACTGGGGGTCAACATCGGGTTCAAAATTTCGGTGTTTATGGGGAATGACAACCCTTACTCCGTCCTTTGGACATTGATTATGGCTCGCCTGTTTGCCCGCGGCGACGGAAGTACCTCGCTGGTGGGGTTCAACCTGAGCAACTCTATAGACAATAAAACCCTGGAATTAAGCTCGAACGTCAGGGGTCAGCTCGGGCTCGAAGACAAAGTTCGCATTGAGCACCACATTACTGAGTGCTACAAGAGCATTGTCCGCCAGCCGTACAATCGCCGCGACGAACTGGTGGAAATCGCCGCCCGGGTGCCCAATATTTCTGCCAAGCACGAAGGCGGTGAGCCCGAAATAGAGGTGACAAGGCAGCATCCATCCGATATTACCGATTATTTCCGCACGAAGGAGGAGATAGAATCCTCGGGGGATATGGAGAGCATGGGGCAGAACTACCTGGATAAACATGAATCCGTGAACTTGACCGCCAGGGCACTGACAGAGAAAGGGCTCGCTTTCCTGGGTGCGAGGAAGCTCCATCGCCGTTAGATTCAAGTTCGGGGGCAGTGTTTCTCCCATGCGATAAGGTGCACGATACCTCGCTTTGTGGAAACCCCAAAATCAGCAGTAGCAGTTGTTTCGGTTAGCAACGAACAGGAGGCATCAGAAATGAACGTAATCAGTAACATGTGCTCTGGCGAATACGAGCAAATTGCGTTTTGCCATGATAAGAACACCGGCCTAAAGGCCATCATTTCCATCCATGATACTACCCTCGGACCGGCGCTGGGCGGGACCCGGATCCGGCCATATGCCACCGAAGAAGAGGCACTCATCGATGTCATGAAGCTGTCCAAGGCCATGACGTTTAAAAACGCTGTGGCCGGGTTGAACTACGGCGGCGGCAAAGGCGTCATTATTGCCGATCCAAAGAAGGACAAGACCGATGTATTGATGCGGGCCTACGGGCGTTTCCTGGAAAGTCTGGGCGGCCGGTTCGTTACCGGCGAAGATGTGGGGACCGACGAATTCGACATGCTCTCCATCCGGCGTGAAACCAGCTACGTCATCGGCCTGCCCGAACTTTACGGCGGCGGCGGCAACGTCTCGTGGGCAACTTCTTTTGGGATCTACAGGGGAATCAAGGGAGCCGTTAAGCACGTCTTCGGTAAGGACGAACTAAAAGGGATTAAGATAGCCATCCAGGGTGTTGGTAATGTCGGATCGATGTTGATTCCTTATCTTCAGGAAGAAGGAGTGTCTACCATCTATGTAACCGATGTTGACACTGGCCGGGTGGCCGGCGCAGTCAAACAGTACGGTGTCAAGGCTGTGCCGATGGACGAAATTCATGCTCAGGATGTGGACATTTACGCTCCCTGTGCCCTTGGCGGCAGCATCAACGACAAAACCATACCGGAATTGAAGTGCAAGATCATCGCCGGTGGAGCCAACAACCAGCTGGCTGATGAACAGAAACACGCCAAGATCCTAAAGGACAAAGGAATTGCCTTTGTTGTCGACTATGTCATCAACGCCGGCGGCGTCACCAGCGCCACCAGTGAGATACTCGGATACAGCCGCGCCCGGTCGGAATTTGAAGTCAGCCGGATTTACGATCGTGTTCTCCGCCTGCTGTCTCTGGCCGAGGAAAAGAATATCACAACAATGGAAGCTGCCATGATGATGGCTCAGGAGCGCCTGGCGGAAGAGAAGAAGCTGTCCGGGGTCCACTGCGGGTTCCGCAAAGCCCTGTGCCCGCCTCCAGGGAGCAAGTGGTAAAAAAAAGTTTCCTGAAATGACAGGGAAATATTTAATTATAGTGGAAAGAATAAGCCATGAGAAAGTCAGCCGGAGTTTCGACGGCTACTGATACAAAACGGGGGTGAATTGTTTTGAGCAGATCCAAGGTTACTATTCACACGCTGCTGGAAAAGAAGAACAAAAAGCAGCAGATGTCCATGTTAACCGCCTATGATTACCCGATGGGCCTTTTGGAAGACAAAGCGGGGATAGACATTGTTCTGGTTGGAGATTCCCTGGGGATGACGGTTCTCGGGTACAAATCCACGCTGCCGGTGACCATGGATGTCATGATCCCGCACGCTCAGGCTGTCAGGCGCGGGGCGCCCAATGTTTACCTTGTAGGGGATATGCCGTACATGTCGTACCAGGTCAGCGTTGAGGAGGCTGTCCGCAATGCCGGCCGGTTCATGGCGGAAGCAGACTGTGATGCCATTAAGCTTGAAGGCGGCCGGAATATGGCGCATACCATCAAGGGCATTGTCAATGCCGGGATTCCCGTCATGGGCCACCTGGGGATCACCCCACAGTCGGCGTCAATGCTTGGTGGGTTCAAAGCTCAGGGCCGAGATGCCGAAGGGGCAAAAGAGATCGTTGACGACGCCAAGATCCTGGAGAATGCGGGGATTTCCCTGCTGCTGCTGGAAGGGATCCCGGCTCAAGTCGGCAAGATAATCACCGAACAGCTGTCCGTGCCCGTTATCGGAATTGGAGCCGGGCCGCACTGTGACGGCCAACTGCTCATCGTCCACGACATGCTGGGTTGGTTTGAAGGATTTACACCCAAGTTTGTCAAAAAATACACCAACCTGAATGAGACTATTCTGGGTATTCTCCAGGAATACATCGCTGATGTACAAGCAGGGACGTTCCCGCAGCCGGAACACTGCTACCCAATGAAAGCTGGGGAAGCCGAAAAACTGGAGAAACTGGTCAAAGCTGATTCATAGATAACCGGTTATTTAGCCGGAAATTAACCCGGACTGCGGAGCGGACAGCCGTGAAGGCGGCCGCCCGCCCTCCGGATGGATCAAGGATTGGAGAAAGGAGAAATTCCGTGGAAGTTAAGAAAGTAAATTTCCTGGCCCAGGCGACACCAACTTTGAGTTTCATGTCCCCGGACCAGCTCTACGAACTGCACTTGGCTACACTCGAGGTCCTGGAACGTGTGGGTGTCAGGGTAGACGAGGACGAGGCCCTGGACCTGCTTAAACAGGCGGGCGCCTTTATTGAGGGCAGGGTTGCCAAGATACCGGCCTATCTGGTAACAGCAGCTCTACAAACCGCTCCGGAGCGGATTGTGATGTGCAACCGTAAAGGTGAGCGCACTCTATTCCTGGAAGCCAACATGACTTACTTTGGACCGGGCTCCGACTTACCGTTTACCATTGATGTCAACACCGGTGAGCGGCGCATCAGCACCAAGCAGGACGTCGTCAATGCCACCAAGGTTGTGGACGCACTTCCGAACTTCGATTTCATGATGTCCTTCGCTATTGCCCAGGACACGCCGGCATCTGTCTCCGACCTGCACCAGTTGGAGGCCATGGTCAACAACACCACCAAACCGATTGTTGTGACAGCGCACCACCGCCAGTCAATGCTTGACCAGATTGAAATGGCGGCTGCGATCATGGGCGGTTATGCCGAACTGCGCAAGAAACCGTTGATCGCCTGCTATGACGAGCCCATTTGTCCCTTGACCCATACTATTGAAGGGACCCAAAAGCTCCTTGTGCTCGCCGAATATGGCGTGCCCGCCATTTACGTTCCCGGAATGCTGGGCGGCGGCAGTGCACCAGTGACCCAGGTGGGTACCATGGTTCAGGGCAATGCGGAACTGTTGAGCGGTCTGGTTATTCACCAGTTGAAGGCGAAAGGCGCCCCGTTCATTTACGGCGGCTGCCCTTCGATTATGGATCAGAGGACAACCAACGTTTGCTACGGCAACCCGGAATGGCACATGAACGCCGTTGTCTGGTCGCAGATGGCCCGGATGTACAGGCTGCCCATTTACAGTACAGGTGGTTGCAGTGACTCGCTGGTATTCGATCAGCAGGCCGGAATCGAAGAGGCCTACAGCCTGCTTTTGGCTCAACTGAGCGGTGCCAACCTGATCCATGACGTGGGTTATTTGGAGTCCGGGCTTACCGGCTCTCTGGAAACCCTGGTGTCCTGTGATGAAATTATCAGCATGGTCAGGCATATTGGGCGCGGCTACGAGATCAACAAGGAAACCCTGGCCATTGACGCCATTGAAAGAGTAGGTCCCGGCGGCAACTACATGATGGACCAGCACACCTTTGACCATTACAAGGAACTGTGGTGGCCGGAACTTTTGAACCGCGGCCGGTATGATGACTGGAAGGCCGCTGGCTCCAAGACTCTCAAGGATAAATGCAACGCCAAGGCGAAACGGATCTTGGAAGACCATACCCCCGAGCCTCTTGACAAAGGGATTCAGCAGAAGCTGAGTGAAGTGATTGCCAAAGCCACAGCCCGGAACGAGGGCAGATAAGTACAGCCGTTCACCACACCCTTCCATCAAAGACCGGGGCAGGCATTTTCGGCTTGTCCCGGTCTGTTTTTCGGTGTTGATGTTACCCGGATTGTTCAGGCCCAAAAAAATCGAACCTCTGTTTGGTTGAGGCATGTTAAGCCGCAGAATTTGTGATATAATAAAATGCAGAAAAACGGGAGGTGAAGGCAGTTGCCGGAATTTAAGCTTCGATCGGAATACCAGCCCCGCGGGGATCAACCGAAGGCGATCGAGCAGTTGGTCCAGGGTTTGACGAAGGGCAATCGGTTTCAGACCCTGCTAGGTGTGACCGGGTCCGGGAAGACCTTCACCATGGCTAATATTATTGAGCAGCTGCAGCGGCCGTCGCTGGTAATCGCTCATAACAAGACTTTGGCGGCACAGCTGTGCAGTGAGTTTAAGGAGTTTTTCCCCGATAACGCGGTGGAATATTTCGTTAGTTACTACGACTACTACCAGCCGGAGGCCTATATCCCCCAAACGGACATTTACATCGAAAAGGACTCGTCTGTGAATGACGAGATCGATAAGATGAGACACTCGGCCACCTCCGCCCTGTTTGAGCGCCGGGACGTCATTATTGTGGCCAGCGTCTCCTGTATCTACGGCCTCGGTTCGCCGGAGGAATACCAAAACCAGACCCTATCAATCCGGAAGGGCTCCTGTTATGACCGGGACCGGGTTTTGCGCAAGCTCGTAGCCATGCAGTACGAGCGGAACGATCTGAACTTTGTGCGTAACAAGTTCAGGGTCCGCGGCGATGTGATCGAAATATTTCCGGCTTCATATACGGAAAAGGCCATCAGGGTAGAGATGTTCGGAGACGAAGTGGAACGGATCACGGAAATCGATACCCTTACTGGCGAAATCCTGGGCGAACGCGACCACGTGTCCATTTTCCCCGCCAGCCATTATGTTACGGCTCCGGAAAAGATGGAGAAGGCCGTGGCCTCTATCGAGCTGGAACTGGTGAAACGGCTGGCTGAGTTTCGCAGTCAGGGGCAGCTGCTGGAGGCTCAGCGCCTGGAGCAGAGGACCAGGTATGACCTGGAAATGATGCGGGAAGTGGGGTTCTGCTCCGGGATCGAAAACTACTCCCGCCACCTGACAGGGCGGGCCCCGGGGGAGGCGCCGTACACGCTGATCGACTATTACCCCGGCGACTTCCTGTTGTTTATCGATGAATCGCACATGTCCATCCCCCAGATCAGGGGAATGTACGAGGGTGACTATTCGCGGAAGACCACGCTTGTAGATTTCGGGTTTCGCCTGCCCTCGGCTATTGACAACCGCCCGCTCAAGTTCGAGGAGTTTGAACGGATGATCAACCAGGCCGTCCTGGTCAGCGCCACGCCGGGCCCGTACGAACTGAAGCACAGCAGGCAGGTGGTGGAGCAGGTAATCCGGCCTACCGGCCTGATCGACCCCGAGGTGGAGGTCCGCCCGGTCAAGGGACAGATCGATGATCTGGTAGCGGAAATCAGAACCCGGGTAGAGCGACACGAACGGGTCCTGGTGACTACCCTCACCAAACGGATGGCGGAGGATTTGACCGACTACCTGAGGGAAATCGATATCCGAGTCAGGTACTTGCATTCTGACATTAACGCCCTGGAGCGGATGGTAATCATCCGGGAGCTGCGCCTGGGCGAATTTGATGTTCTTGTTGGCATAAACCTGCTGCGGGAGGGATTGGACCTCCCCGAGGTGTCACTGGTGGTTATTCTCGATGCAGACAAGGAAGGTTTTCTTCGTTCCGAGAGGTCCCTGATCCAGACGTTCGGCCGGGCAGCCAGAAATGTCCAGGGAAAAGTGATCATGTACGCGGATAAGATTACCGATTCCATGCGACAGGCCACAGAAGAGACCGACCGGCGCCGCCGCCTGCAGACGGAGTTTAACCTGAGGCATGGAATTGTGCCCCAGTCGGTGCGCAAAGGAGTTCGGGATGTGCTGGAAGCCACTCATGTGGCCGAAGAAGGGATCCGGTATCTGGCTGACCATGACAAGCCGCAGCTGCCGGCGGCCGAAATCCGCCGGCTCCTGGACAACATCGAAAAAGAGATGCGGGATGCATCCCGGAAGCTGGAGTTTGAACGGGCCGCCGAGCTGCGCGACCTGATGATCGAACTGCGCAAGGATTTAAAGGGTGGGCCCCCGGCCAAACAGGGCACAGGGGCGAAGGCGGACAGCAGTTTGCGTGTGAGGAGCAGTCATGTCTAAGGAAAAAATAATTGTCCGGGGCGCCCGGGCACATAACCTGAAGAATATTACGGTGGAAATCCCCCGGGATAAGCTGGTTGTGGTCACCGGGTTGAGTGGATCGGGGAAGTCATCCCTGGCATTTGACACGATTTATGCCGAAGGGCAGCGCCGGTATGTGGAGTCCCTGTCCGCTTACGCGCGGCAGTTTCTGGGCCAGATGGACAAACCGGATGTAGACTATATTGAGGGTTTGTCCCCCGCCATTTCCATCGATCAGAAGACCACCAGCCGCAACCCGCGCTCAACCGTAGGGACGGTTACTGAAGTTTACGATTACCTGCGCCTGCTTTTCGCCCGGATCGGAAAGCCCCATTGTCCCCGGTGCGGCCGGGAGATCAGCCAGCAGACGGTGGAGCAGATTGTAGACCAACTGATGGCCTACCAGGAAGGGACCAGGATGCAGATACTGGCCCCGGTAGTCCGCGGCCGCAAGGGAGAACACCAGCGGACTCTGGAGGAGATCCAGAAGGACGGGTTTGTCCGGGTCAGGGTCAACGGAGAGATCCACGAGGTCACCGACAGCATTACCCTGGAAAAGAACAAGAAGCATACTATTGAGATAGTCGTGGACCGGGTTGTAATCCGGCCCGATGTCCAGAAGAGGCTGGCAGATTCCCTGGAGACTGCACTCAACCGCAGCGGCGGGATTGTTGTCGTTGAGGTTGTGGGGCAAAACGAACTCTTGTTCAGCCAGCAGTTTGCCTGTGTGGAATGCGGCATCAGCCTCCAGGAAATCACCCCCCGGATGTTTTCCTTCAATAACCCTTACGGCGCCTGTCCGGAATGCAGCGGGTTGGGGACCAAGATGGAGATCGACCCCGACCTGATCGTTCCTGACCGGCGAAAATCAGTTGCCGGGGGGGCCATCGTTCCCTGGAGCAGGGCCACAGCCCATTACTACATGATGATGATGGAGGGTGTGGCCAATCACTTCGGCTTCAGCCTGGAAACTCCCATTTCCGAGTTGGGCGACAGGTTCACCCAGATTCTCCTCTGCGGCTCAGGAGACGAGCGGATCCAGTTCCGGTATGACAATGGCGAAGGAAAGGTTCACCTTTACCACGGTAAATACGAAGGGGTGATTCCCAACCTGATGCGCCGTTACCGCGAGACCCAGTCGGAGCAGATCCGGACTGAAATTGAGGCGTACATGGGTTCGGGCGTCTGTCCCTTATGCAATGGGGCCAGATTGAAAGCGGAGAGCCTGGCGGTTAAGGTGGGCGGGATCTCGATTAACGACGTCACCCGGATGTCGGTTGCTGAGGCCAGGCAGTTCTTTGCCAGGCTGGAATTGACCGACCGGGAGCGGATGATTGCCCACCAGATCCTGAAGGAAATCCAGGAGCGGCTCGGTTTTATGGTCAACGTGGGTTTGGATTATCTGACCCTGCACCGGGCGGCCGGGACCCTTTCCGGCGGCGAAGCGCAGCGGATCAGGCTGGCGACCCAGATCGGGTCCAGCCTGATTGGGGTTCTTTACATTCTTGATGAACCCAGCATCGGCTTACACCAAAGGGATAACGCCCGTCTGATTGATACCCTGAAAAGGCTGCGGGATCTCGGCAACACGCTGATTGTGGTCGAGCATGACGAGGAAACGATGCTTTCCGCCGACCACATCATCGATATAGGCCCGGGGGCCGGTGTTCACGGCGGCCACGTTGTCGCTCAAGGCACCCTGGAAGATATCAAGGCCGATCCGGGCTCGATTACCGGCCAGTACCTGAGCGGTCGCAAGCAGATACCGCTGCCTATGATTCGCCGCCAGCCCAACGGCAAGTCTTTAGAGGTCGTCGGGGCCAGGGAAAATAATCTCAAGGATATCAGTGTCCGCATTCCCCTGGGGGTGTTTATCTGCATCACAGGGGTGTCAGGTTCCGGGAAGAGCACCCTGATCAATGAAATCCTTTACAAGGGTCTGGCCAACCGGCTGAATGGGGCCCGGACTCAACCAGGGGACCATGACCGGATCATGGGAATCGAACACCTGGAAAAGGTGATCGAAATCGACCAGTCACCGATTGGGAGAACTCCCCGGTCCAATCCGGCGACATATACCGGGGTTTTTGACCTGATCCGCGACCTCTTCTCCCAGACTCCGGAGGCCAAGGTTCGCGGCTACAAGCCTGGCCGGTTCAGTTTCAATGTCCGGGGTGGCAGGTGTGAAGCCTGCCATGGTGACGGCATCATCAAAATTGAAATGCATTTTCTCCCGGATGTTTATGTCCCCTGCGAGATATGCGGGGGTAAGCGGTACAACCGGGAAACCCTTGATGTCAGGTACAAGGGCAGGAATATCGCCGAAATCCTGGATATGACTGTTGATGAGGCGGTGGAGGTGTTCAAGAACCTCCCCAAAATAAACCGCAAATTGAAAACCCTGCAGGATGTGGGGTTGGGGTATATCAAGCTGGGCCAACCGGCCACCACTTTGTCCGGTGGTGAAGCCCAGCGGGTGAAGCTGGCGACTGAACTCAGCCGGCGCAGCAACGGCCGGACTTTGTACGTCCTGGACGAGCCGACCACCGGGCTGCACAAGGCGGATGTGCACCGGCTCCTCGGGGTTTTGGAGCGCCTGGTGGATGCCGGGGACACCGTGCTGGTGATTGAGCATAATTTGGATGTGATTAAGACCGCGGACTATATTATCGATCTAGGGCCGGAAGGCGGTGACCGGGGGGGGTTTGTGATTGCCACGGGTACCCCCGAGGAAGTGGCAGCCAACCCCGACTCGTTTACCGGAGAGTATTTGGCCCGGGTTTTGGAGCGTGAAGGCCTTGGAGTTGGCAGAGAAACTCAAGCTGTTACCGGATAAGCCCGGGGTTTACTTGATGAAAGACCCTTCCGGCAAGGTGATCTATGTCGGCAAGGCTATCTCTCTCAAGAACCGGGTGCGCTCCTATTTCCAGTCTCCTGCCGGGATGTCGCCCAAGGTCAGGGCTATGGTCAGCCATATCGCTGATTTGGACTACATCCTCACCGACTCTGAGGTTGAGGCGCTAATTCTGGAGAGCAGCCTGATTAAGGAGAACCGGCCCAAATACAACATTGACCTTCGTGATGACAAGAGCTACCCCTTTATCAAGGTGACTTTGGACGAAGAATTTCCCAGGGTGTTGATGACCCGCAACCTGAAAAAGGATGGGGCCAGGTATTTCGGACCTTACACCAGTTCCGGGTCTGTCAAGGAGACATTGAAGCTGTTGAAGCAGCTGTTCCCCTTCCGGTCCTGCCAGAAAAAAACGGTGGACCGGAAACACCGGCCCTGTCTGAACGCCCATATCCATCAGTGCCTGGCACCATGCAGCGGGAACATCAGTCAGGGCGAGTATATCCAGATGATCAGCAGCATAGTCCTGTTTCTAGAAGGCCGGCAGACGGACCTGATCCGGAGGCTGGCAGGGGAGATGGAGCAGGCTGCTGAGAACCTTGAGTTTGAGAGGGCGGCCCGGCTCCGAGACCAGGTGCAGGCACTGGAAAACGTGGTGGAAAAGCAGAAGATTGCCTCGGTCACCGGGGTTGACCGGGACATTATCGGCGTCCACCGGGGCGAGGACGAGACCTGTGCCCAGGTTTTTTTCGTTCGCCAGGGCAGGGTTGTCGGCAGGCAGCATTTTCTGCTGCAGGAAGGCGCGGAAGACGAGACCGACGGGGATGTTCTCGCCGCTTTTCTGAAACAGTATTACAGCCTGGCGGACTACATTCCCCGGGAGATTTTCCTACCCGCCGATGTACATGAGGCAGGTACGATTGGGGAATGGTTGACCGGACGGCGGGGCGGGAAAGTGCGCCTGAAGGCACCGAAACGTGGGGATGGCCGCCAACTGGTCGAGCTTGTGGTCAAAAACGCCCGCCGGGTGGTGGAAGAACGACGGGCAGCCAGGGATGAGAACCGGCAGGAAGGTTTGGAAGCTCTGGAAGAGCTGAAACACGCCCTGGGTCTGACGGGGACTCCTTACCGGATCGAGTGTTATGACATTTCGAACACCGGTGGAGCAGAATCTGTGGGCTCCATGGTGGTTTTTGAAGGCGGCCGGCCCTACAAACCGGCCTACAGGAAGTTCAAGATCAAAGGAGTGGCAGGACCGGACGACTTCGCGTCCATGGCCGAAGTGATCGGCCGTCGCTTCCGCCGGGGGTTGGAGGAAAGGGAAAGGCTTGATGCGCTGGACGAAGGCTGGGGACGGTTTCCGGTCGAAGCTGTCCACGACAACGCCCGGTTCGCCAGTTTCCCCGACCTGGTGATCGTGGACGGCGGCAAAGGACAGCTCGGCGCCGCCCGGGAGGCTATGCGTGAACTTGGAGTGGCGGACATACCCGCGTATGGTCTGGCCAAAGAGTTTGAGCACCTTTTTACTGAAAACCTACCTGACCCGATCATTTTGCCGCGGCGGTCGAAAGCCTTGCGCCTTCTACAGCAGATCCGGGATGAGGCCCATCGCTTCGCGATTACGTACCACCGGAACCTGCGCGGGAAGGCCAGCCTGACATCGGTTCTGGATGGGGTTTCCGGGCTGGGGCCAAAGCGAAAGGCCCTATTACTCAAGCATTTCGGCTCAGTGCGCCGGCTTCGGGAGGCTTCGTTGGATGAGGTTGCCGCTGTGCCGGGTTTTTCCCGGCGATTGGCGGAGGTTGTTTTGGGGCAACTTAAGGGCGGCGCCCCCGAAGGTGTCGGGGAAAAACTCGGACGAGGGATTGGGGATAAGTCCCGGGAAGGTAACCGGCTTGGTTCTGAAGACTAAACTTAAGGAAGGGGAGGGTTTAGTTGGGTGGAATTATCGTTCGTTGGCTTTTAAACGCTTTGGCCCTGTTGATTACCTCGGGGATAGTTAAGGGCATTCAGATTGAGGGGTTTACGGCTGCCCTGGTAGCAGCACTGGTCCTGGGTATAGTCAACGCCATCATCAGACCGCTCATCGTCCTGTTCACATTGCCGATCAATATTCTGACCCTGGGCCTGTTCACGTTTGTGATTAACGGGTTCATGCTTTTGCTGGTTTCCGGCGTAGTCAAGGGTTTTAATGTTCACGGATTCGGGTCGGCCATCATAGGTTCCCTGGTGCTGTCCATTATCAGTTATATCCTCAGCGCTGTAATCAGATTTTAAGAAAATTAATGACGGTGGGTCTGCTGGCGCCGTGTTAGTGGCATGATTGTGTATAGCCTAAATTTCTTTTGATCTTACGGACTTTTTCAGGTAAGATTAAGTTAACGGGATCATATGACAGACCCGTAAAATTGAATACCTGCAACGGGGAGCTGAAGCAATTCGGCTGAGATAGAACTGGTTGGTTCTGACCCGCTAAACCTGAACTGGGTAATGCCAGCGGAGGGATTGCATTGCGGTGTATTGCTGCTTTGAGCATAACCGGCCTCTTGCCCTTCAGGTAAGAGGCCGGTTTTTATGTTTAGGGGTGGCGCTATTGCAAAGGGGGTGCTGCTAAAGGTGCTGTGCAACGTCAGTTTGCAGGTGATTCCCAATGTTCCCGAAGCTGAACTCTACGGGTTCGTTGATGAGGTGATTGCCCTGATCAGGGAATCCGGGGTGAAGCATGTTGTGGGGCCGATGGAGACAACGATGGAAGGAGAACTGCGTTTGCTGCTGGACATTGTCGCCCGGGCTCAGGAACTCTGTCTGCAGCGAGGGGCGCACCGGGTCCTCTCGGTTGTGAAGATAGACTGTAAACCGGGCGGTGTGACCATAGACGAGAAGATGGAAAAGTACCGTTGACGAATGGCCATGGTTATTGTTCGTAAAGCAGCAAGGAGGGCAAAGATGAAAAATGTGTTGACGATCGCGGGTTCCGATTCCTGCGGCGGGGCGGGAATTCAGGCGGACCTGAAAACATTCAGCGCTCTTGGTACGTACGGAATGAGTGTTATCACCGCCGTAACGGCTCAAAACACCATGGGCGTATTCAACGTCAGAGAGATGGATGTGGGAATCATCAAGGACCAGATTGACTGCCTGTTTGAGGATATCAGGATCGATGCAGTTAAGGTCGGTATGGTGTCAAGTATTGAAATCATAGACGCCATCGCTGAGTGTTTGCGGCGGAACAAGGCGGTAAATGTGGTCGTGGACCCTGTCATGGTTTCCAAAAGCGGTTACCATCTGTTGAAGCCGGAGGCAAAGGATGAACTGATCAAGGTACTGTTTCCCCTGGCTGATGTAGTCACCCCGAACTTGTTTGAGGCGGAGCTGATTACCGGAGACAAGATCGAAAACCTTCAGCAGATGGAGAAGGCAGCCATGACCATATATGAGTCCGGTCCCAAAAATGTGGTTGTCAAGGGCGGCCATCTCACAGGTGATGCCGTTGACGTGATGTATGACGGCCAGAAATATCACTACATAAATGGCACGAGGATCGCCACCAAGAACACCCATGGGACGGGATGCACTTTTTCCTCGGCAATTGCGGCCTCTATGGCCAAAGGGTATCCGGTGGTGGAAGCGGTCAGACTGGCCAAGGAATATATCAACGGGGCCATTGAGAATGCCATCGAACTCGGCCATGGAGTCGGGCCCACAAATCACTTTTACGATCTTTATCGAAAGGCAGGTATCTCTAATGATTAAAGAAAGAACAATCGGAGGCTTCAGCCTTTTCACCCTCTGGTTTGGAGCGGCCGTATCCCTGGCGGAAATAATGACCGGGAGCCTGATAGCCCCCCTTGGCCTCAAAAATGGCATCCTGGCAATCCTGCTCGGACATCTCATTGGCACCATAATCCTGTCGGTTGTCGGGATCATCGGCTTTCGGGAGAAAAACCCTTCCCTGGTATCAAGCCGTCTGTCGTTGGGCAGGTACGGGTCATACATAATTTCCATCTTTAATATTATCCAGCTTGTCGGATGGACAGCCATCATGCTCATCCAGTGCACAAGGTCGCTTCAGTCTGTCACGGGGAAATTGTTCGGTTTCGATAATTTTGCCGTCCTCGTCATATTTGCAGGCATCCTCGTCGCCGTCTGGGCGTTTAATACGGAGCGGGGCATAAACGTTGTAAACGATATTGCCGTTATCCTTCTTCTGATATTGAGTCTGGTGATGCTCAAGGCCGTTTTTCCGTCGGGCGGGGAAATAAAACTTGTTACCGGCAGCATATCCTTTGGCGCGGCGCTGGAATTGAGCATAATTATGCCTCTGTCGTGGGTGCCCTTGATATCCGATTACACCATGTCGGGACGGAGTGCCGGAGGCAGTTTCTGGGGCAGTTTTGGAGGATATTTCCTGGGGAGTTCGTTTATGTACATAATCGGTCTCCTGTCCGCGGTTTATGCCGGCACTCCCGATCCCATCGCAGTCCTCAGTAATCTCAACCTTGGATTCTCAGTTTTTCTGATCGTGATCTTGTCAACAGTGACCACCACCTTCCTTGATGTGTATTCCGCCGTCATGTCCACGTTGAACCTGTCGGCAAAACTGTCCAGGAAAACTCTTATTCTCATCTTTGCCGCGCTCGGGACATTATTGGCTTTGTACTTCCCCATGGAACAGTACGTGAATTTTCTTTACCTGATCGGCTCCTTGTTTGCGCCTGTATTCACTGTGGTAATTCTTGATTATTATCTGTACCGGGAGGACAGGTCACATGAACGATTCAATGTTTGGGGTCTGGTGGCGGCAGCGGTGGGAGTGATCATGTACTACGTGTTCACCAAACAGGATTTGGTGGTGGGCTCCAGTGTACCGGCCATGGCAGTGACAATGGCCCTCTATATAACGATTCGATTCATCATTAATAATCTGGTTTGGGGAGGGGAGCAGCTTGCTCGCAAGAATTGCTGAGACCTTGAAAGATGTCAGGGAGAGGACCCCGCTGGTGCAGTGCATAACCAACTACGTCACCATTAATGACTGTGCCAACATCCTGCTGTGTTTTGGGGCCTCGCCGGCCATGTGTGAAGCGAAAACCGAGGTAGAGGAGTTTGCCGGCATAACTTCAGCCCTATATATCAACCTGGGCACATTGACGGCAGAACAGAAGGAGGCGGCGCTCCTGGCGGCGAAAAAGGCTGCCGAGCTGAATAAACCCGTCGTCCTCGACCCGGTCGCCTGTGGCGCCATCACCAGAAAAATGGATGTAAGCAGGGAACTCCTGGAGAACGCCAGAATTTCCGTGATCAAGGGGAACACCGGGGAAATTAAGTCCCTGGCAGGCTGCTCCGGCAAGGTCAGAGGTGTTGATTCCATCGATGACGGCGACGGGGTTGTCGAAGCCTGCCGCGATCTGGCCAGGAAGTACAACTGCGTGGTGGCGGCCACCGGCAAAACTGATGTTATCACAGACGGAGACAGGGTGTGCTTGATAGATAACGGTACTTCCATGTTAACCCTTGTGACCGGAGCAGGTTGTATGGTAGGCGCGTTGACAGCGGCAGCGGCGGGGGCGAGCGAAGACAAATTTGTCTCCACCGCCGCCGCCATCGTGGCCATGGGGCTGGCCGGGGAAATGGCTGCTGGATCGATGGAAAGGGTGCTCCCCGGAACATTCCGGGTCAGGCTGTTTGACTATATGTGGGCCCTGACAGAAGACGATGTCTTGAAGGGTGGCAAAATCAAATGCATGTAGATTACAGCCTTTATCTTGTGACAGACAGGGAAATCCTTAAAGGGAGAGACCTGTTAGAAGCTGTCGCGGAGGCAATAAAGGGCGGGGTAACGCTCCTTCAGCTCCGGGAAAAGGAGCTCTCAAGCCGCGACTTTTTCAGTATTGCTGTCAAGATGAAAGAGCTTGCCAACGCCTGCGGTATACCGCTAATAATAAATGACCGGTTGGATATTGCCCTGGCGGTCGATGCCGATGGCCTTCACATCGGGCAGGAGGATTTACCGATCGAGGTTGCCAGAAAGATATGGGGCCCGGGGAAGATACTGGGGTATTCGGTAGCAAACGTTGAAGAGGCGGTATACGGGGAGAAATATGGTGCGGATTACCTGGGAGCGGGCCCGGTATTCCCTACCGGGAGCAAGTCTGATGCCGGCCGGCCGCTTGGCATTGAAGGGTTGAAAAGGATAAAGGAAAGGGTCTCTATTCCTGTTGTGGGCATCGGGGGAATCGGCCCGGCCAACATTGCTGAGGTTAAAAAATCCGCTATTGACGGGATATCCGTCATATCCGCAATCTTGGGAAGCCAGGATAGCGAAGGAACGGCAAGAAATCTGATTAATGCCTGGAGGAAAAAGTGAAACGGGTATTTTTCATCGATTTTGACGGTACCATAACCAAAACGGATACCTGCGCCGCCATGGTGGAGGCCTTTGCCGCAGACGGCTGGGAAGAGTTAAACAAGTTGTGGGAAAGGAAGGAACTCTCCACCGAGGACTGCGCCAACATGACGTTCAAGCTTTTTCATGCCACTTTGGACGATGTCGGGAAGCTGATGGAGACCATGGAGGTAGACGAGTATTTCCGGCAGTTTCTCGACATGTGCCGGGAAAAAGGCTATCAGGTGTATGTTCTCAGTGACGGGTACGATTTTAATATTAAAACCGTTTTTCGTAAATATAACATTGAGGTGCCGTACTATGCCAACAGGATGGTGTATAATCACGGTTTGAAGATTGAATGCCCTCATTCCAATCCGGCGTGCGGAAATTGTGGGACTTGCAAAACAAGGCTGATGGAAGAATTATCAGAAGAAGGAAGCCAGGTCATCTACATCGGAGACGGATACTCCGACACGTGCCCGGCAGCAAAAGCCGACCTGGTATTTGCCAAGGGTGTGCTGTACGAGTTTTGCAGGGAAAAAGGAATTGATGCGGTTCACTTTGAAGACTTCCGGGACATTGTATCTTATTTTCATACGGGCAAACCCCGACTCGGTGAAGGTACCTGAAAAAAGACACCTGGAGGAAAAGCTTGGCAGTACGGCGAAAAGTACGGAGATAGTCCCGAGGGTGCAGTCAATTTCTCGATTGGATATCAGTCACACAGGAGGTAGGGCTTTGGTTTATCGCCTTGTAGCTATTGACCTTGACGATACTTTGCTCACCAACCGGCTGGAAATAACCCCCCGGACACGGGAGGCGATCCAGAAAGCAAGGGAGCGGGGGGTTCACATAACCCTGGCCACCGGACGAATGTTCACCGCCTCTGTTCCGTTTGCGGAGTCACTTGGACTGGACATTCCCCTGATCACATACCAGGGCGCCCTTGTTAAGGGTTCGCGGTCCAACTGCGTTCATTATTACCGGCCCCTTCCTCTCCAGCACGCCCGGTTGATTATTGAGCGGGTCAAGCCGTTCGGGTACCACATCAACATCTACCTGGATGACAAGCTTTTTGTGGAAGAAGCCACGGCCGAGGCGGAAGGGTACGCTGATGTGACCAGGGTGAAAATCCATATGGTAGAAGATCTGCTGGACTTTCTCCAATCGGACCCGATCAAGGTTTTGGTGATCAGCAAGGAAGCACTCCTTGACGACCTGGCCCGGAAGCTGGCGCCGGTTCTTGCGGATAATGTGCATATGACAAAATCCAAGCCTCACTATCTGGAATTTCTTCACCCCCAAGCCACTAAAGCCTTTGGGTTGGCCGCCCTGGCGCATAACCTCGGCATCCGGCGGGAGGAGGTCATCGCCATCGGCGATTCTTTCAATGACCTGGAGATGATCAGGTACGCCGGGCTCGGGGTGGCAGTGGGAAATGCCAGGCCGGAAATCCAGACGGAGGCCGATTATGTGGCTCCCGGAAATGATGAGGACGGCGTCGCGGACGTGATCGAGAAGTTCGTGCTCGCGTGAGGAACTGGGGGCAAGGGGTTGTCCCCGCGCGCAGGATTTCGGTTAGCCTTGAACGAGCTCAGTCGGACTCGGGGGCTCGCAATTCGCTGCACTCAGAGCTCGCCCTATTCCTCGACCGACTTCGCTCCTTTGATTTATCTCATCCAATCGCGCGCTTGAGGCAATCCCCTTGCCCCCTTCCCGGAAAAGGCAGGGATGGCGAACACCTCGGCCCTGCCCGGTTGATCGTGGGCAAGGGGTTACCGGCCTGCATCATCCCCCTTATGACCTGCCGGATTTTTCGAGGAGAGGAAACAGTTCCAAAGGGTCGTTAATGACTTGATCAGCAAAGTCCAGGTATTTTGATTCAAGTGTGCTTGTTAATGCTACACAGTAAATGCCGGCGCTGTGGGCACTGTCAATCCCCAGAGGGGCATTTTCAACTACAATGGCCTCACCGGGCGGGCAACGGAGTTTTCTCAGTGCCAGCAAGTAGGGATCCGGAGCCGGCTTGCCGATCACGGTATCGTCTTCATTGACAATGGAATCGATTAAATCAAGTCCCACCGCTCGGGCTGCAGCCTCAGCCCATTCCTTATTGGAAGCAGTGACAAGGACAACGGACGCCCCTTTTCTTTTTGCCATTTGAGCCAGCTCCCTGATGTGGGTGATAGTCTGGATTCTTTGTCCTTCGGCCATGAACTTGTGCTTTAGGCAGACCAGTTCGTGGAGTTCTTCCTCTCTGAGGGCCACTCTTTGATTATCCGCAATCCTTCTGGCAACTTCGATGGATTTTAAACCTTCACTAAGCTTGATTATTTGCGTGTCAACCTCCATACTCATCCGTTTACAGGCTTGTTGCCAGCCAAGTATGTGGTGGTTAATGCTATCAATGACAACCCCGTCCAGGTCTAAAAGGAGCGCCCGAATGAGGTCCGGTCTGTGAACGCGGCTTTTTATTTCGTTTATGGCCTTGGCTGCCGATTGGCTGATGACCTCCATCCCATCTTCCCGGAACGGACGGATAATTGGAATATGATGTTTCGATCCTTTGTGGCCCAGGAAACGAATTAACATCTCCCGTGTCGGGTAGTCGCCGCGCTCATCCAGGCGTTGACAGCATCCGTCCAGGGCGGTCGCATTACCACCAAAGTATTCGATGATTAAAGAATCATTCAGTTTGTCTTTTTCCGGATCAGAATCCAACTCGGAAATGAAGTCGTGAAACTGCTGGACCAACCCCAAGAACGCCAAAGCAATGAAAAACTCCCGGAAGACAATAAACTCTTTTTCGCTTTTTAAACGCTCCAAGATAATTGTTTTGGCATCCTGGGCGTTGAGCCGGGATAGATAGTGGGCAGCGGTAAATCTGACCCAGGGGTCCTGGTGTTCCAGAAGACCTGCCAAGGTAGGAATATCAGCTTTAGTAAGAAGATCCCGGGAAAAATGGCATATGGATTCATGGTAAACGATACTTTTGACATCCAGTCCGGAAAAGTCTTGATGCCGGATGGCGTGAACCAAACCTCGTGCCACGAAAAACTCCATAATCGTCCGGTGCATGAACTTGTAATGTTGTCCCTCAGTTGTGGTCATAAACAGCAGGTTGCGCGCATGAAAACCAAAGTTAAATGATGCCATTCCATGTCTTGCCTGGAGAATATCCCACGCCAACTGATTTATCGCGGACTGATCCAACTCCTCCCTGTTGCCCTTGTACATTTCCAGGGCAATGTTTTCACAAATGTTTAAAATGTCTGACTCACTCATCGGCAACCGGAAGTCGTCACGCTTGATGCAAAGCGAGATATATACCTCATAAAGTCTGGCAACGTTCATTTCTTCAAGCAAACAAACATCGAGACTGGGAACTGTGTTCACGATCATATGTAGTAGGATGTGCTGCCTGGCCAGTCCGAGAATGTTCTTGTTACTGAATATGGCATTCCTTACATTGGTGGGCAACCCGTTATTGACAAGCACTCTGTTAATCTGTTCGTCCGTTAGCATCTGAAGTTCAATGACTTTAACAGAACTTACAGAGAAAATCCGCCTGGGAATTACAGTTGGATCTTCGCTTCGGCCTCGGAAATACTCGCTCAGTTCTTCGGCGGTACGAAAGATGCCCCGGCGTGACGTAATTACAACCCTTGATAGAGGGGTTATTACTTCTTCAAGTGCTTTAAATTCGTGAGTGGGAAAACGGTTTGGGCTTCCACTCATAAATTCGTCCAGACCGTCCAGCATGAGGACTATTTGGCCGGAACGCACAGCTCGAACAAGGTACTCACGTGTGCACAGAGAGATACCATAGCGCTCTCTTAATAAACGGGCAGATTCGCTGAGAATATCGGGATTACCCAGGTAACGCATAGGTATGATCACAGGGATACATTTGATCTTTTTACTAAGGAATTTCTTGAGGAGGTCGTATGCAAGTCTAGCCACAAGAGTTGATTTACCGGTGCCAAATTCTCCAATAACAACATAGTAAGCCTTGTCACCGGCCATAAGCCTTGCCAGCAGATGGTCCGTCAGGTCCCCCGGTAACGGAATGCCTGAAGTTTTGTCGGGTTCGAATACATATTGCACCCCTGTGAGAGGGACATAGCTGGAAACAATATCAAATTCGGAGATAACGGGAATAACGGACGATTCTGAAGTGCTTGACAGTTCCTGGGGGTGTTCCATCTGGCGTATTGTTTTTAAAGCATATCTCTTGAATTGGGCTGACAAAGAGTTACGGGGAATCAGGGTTCGATTTTTAATAAGGTAAAAAAGCATGGTGGCAATAATGGTGGCAATTAGCGAGGTCACAACCCCAATCAAGACAGTCATGAAAAAACCAGTCAAAGCAGCCATTATTCAAGCCCTCCCACAGACTATCACTAAAGCTCGTGATCAGTTCGGAGCTTTCTAACACGCGGCAAATTTCCGTCAGGGTTTCTTTCTCAGAACTAAAAGCCCCTGGGGGTTTAGATGCAGTTTTTGAGGTGGAAAACCGAGGTACCTCGAACCAATAATTTGAAACCCATGTTTTAAAAAAAACTGCTCCCATGTCTCCATACTTTTGAAGGCGAACGGTTTGGACATCGCCAGGTGCCCGGTGGCAAGGTCTGTTCCGATCCAGTCAATGATCGCCATGGCTCGGCATCGTTCTTCCGGAGTTAGCCGAAAAAGTAGTGTGTTTAGGTCCTTGCCTTCCCACACCGGTTTGGATTTATCGTCCCAGGTATCTTCAATGATAACTATGACATTTCGCTCCGGTGAAGTGATCCTGATTACTTCCCTCACAATAGAGTTAAGGTCCTCGTGTTTAATGTGGTGCAGTACATTAGCGAACATAACGCAATTGGCTTCATGGGTGTTTACCGGTATCTGGAGTGGTGGCTCTTGGAGGCGGAAATCCACGTGGGAACCATGATAACAGTCGGGGTAACATAAGACATCTGTTCCAATACACAGGAGGTTTTGGTTAACGTTTGTGACAAGGTATTTACAGAAAGAGTTATCCCCACAGCCGACATCGACCACGGTGGTCCCTATTAAATACTCTTTCATCAGAGCGTAAAGGAATTGAGGACGTTCCCACCGTTTGTAACTGTTGTATTTTTCACCGAAACAACCGAGTGGGCGCATATCGATAACCTGCTCGTATACCCGGTGAACCGCTGTTTCGGGGTTTTCCCGGCAAGTTGCCAGAACATCAACTATCCCCTCAACAACTTCTGTGGCGATTCCCCTGCGGGTATAACTGCTTTGCAGCGACTGAAAAACAAACTCTTTTATCCGTTGGTTGGTAAGGTACAGAAGCGGGTTCATGGGCGCGGTTCTCCTTAACTGCACCAGGATAATAATGGAAATCTTCCCAGGGGTTCCACTCACCTTCAAGTATAACGCATTTAAGCGGAATATTACAGATATTGGATAGCTTGTTAATTTTCCACTTCGAGTGAAGGACAAGTAGTAGTGTTTAGCGAAAAAATACGATATAGTATAAAAACTGGCAGCAACGGGTGAGAATTGCTGTAGGAACAGTGTTAAAGGTTTCGCCGACTGCCTGACTGTTACCCCGGGGTAAACCGGGCCGTAGATACCTTCCTTTGAGAAAGGGGTGCCAACATTGGCAAGTGATGTTTATTTCACCGATATGCGGGCCAAGAGCGGTGCGGGGATGCTGGACAAGGTGGAGAAGCTGTTTGACCGGGCCGGGTTGGGGGACATTTTCTCGCCCGGGGACTTGGTCGCTCTCAAAATCCACTTCGGGGAGCGGGGGAACACGGCTTATATCCGGCCGCAGTATGTTCGCCGGGTTGTCAACAAGATCAAGAAGCGCGGGGGAAGACCGTTTTTGACCGATGCCAACACCCTTTACGCCGGCAGCCGTTCCAACGCTGTCGATCACCTGCAGACCGCCATCGAAAACGGCTTTGCTTACGCCGTGGTTGACGCACCCCTGGTGATCGCCGACGGATTGAGCGGCAAGGAGTTTGTTTCGGTTCCGGTCAACCTCAAACATTTTCAGGATGTCAAAATCGGCAGCGCTATCTACCATGCGGATTCCCTCCTGGCCATCACCCATTTTAAGGGCCACGAAGCTACGGGTTTCGGCGGCGCTCTCAAGAATTTGGGGATGGGCTCGGGCAGCCGCAGCGGTAAACAGATGATGCATTCGGACATCCTGCCGGAGGTGGCTGGGGACAAATGCTTGGCCTGCGGCCGCTGTACCAAATGGTGCCCGGCCGGGGCCATTACCGTTGCCGAAGGCCGGGCGGTCATCGACCGGGATAGGTGCCTTGGCTGCGGGGAGTGCACAGTGACCTGCAACACCCGCGCTATCGCCATCAATTGGAAAACGACACCCGATGTGATTCAGGAGAAAATCGCCGAGTATTCCCTGGGCGTCCTCAAAGATAAACCCGGGAAATCAGGTTTTATTTCCTTTCTCACCAACATCACCCCTGACTGTGACTGCGCCGGTTGGAGCGATGCCGCGGTCGTGAGCGATATCGGTATCCTGGCTTCCCTGGACCCGGTGGCCCTTGATCAGGCCTGTGTTGATCTGGTCAATGAACAGGCTGGAATTAGGGGAACAAGGCTCGGTGACCAGGTAAACGCCCCGGACAAGTTCCGGGTTGTCTACCCAAGCATCGACTGGAGTGTCCAGCTTGAATATGGCGAGTCCATCGGATTGGGGACTAGAAAGTATAGCCTGACTAAAATTTAGAAATCATGATGACAGGGTCAAATTGGCCCTATCATTTTAGCCGCCCGGCATATTCCTGCTTCCGTAGTGCTGGCCGTTGGCGGTCAGGCCGGGCCGGGTTGCCGTGTGGCTTACAAAGATTTTTTTCGGAAAGGGGAGTTCCATGCCTACGGATTTCCTCGTCGGCGTCGACCTTGGCGGGACAAAGATTTTTACGGTTCTGGCAGACCAATCTGCGGAAATCCTGAGCGAGGTTCGACTGGATACGGAGTCGGACCGGGGTATGAATGTTGTGCTGGGCAACGTGTACCGAAGCATAGACAAGGTGATGGTGGACGCGGGAGTCGCTTCGGCCCAGATGGCAGCCATTGGAGTCGGTGCCCCCGGCCCCCTTGACACCGGCACGGGGGTGATTCACGAGGCGCCTAACCTGGGTTGGAGGGATGTCCCCCTCGGACGGCTGCTGACGGAGAGATACTCGGTTCCGGTTTTGTTGGATAATGACGCCAACCTGGCGGCTTTAGGGGAGAAGCGGTACGGTGCCGGACGGGACGCCGGCGACCTGGTATATATCACCGTCAGCACCGGAGTAGGAGCGGGTATCATCATCAACAATAAGATTCATCACGGCCACTCCGATGCTGCCGGGGAAATCGGGCATATATCCGTTGATCCCGATGGGCCGGAATGCGGCTGCGGCAGCATTGGCTGCCTGGAGACCCTGGCTTCGGGGACGGCACTGGCACGGCAGGCTAAAGAGTTGGTCGCATCCGGTTCGGGGCAGGGTATCCTGGAGCGGGCCGGGGGTGCCATCGATAATATATCCGCCCGAACCATCGGAGAGGCGGCAGCAAACGGCGATGCGGAAGCGGTCCGACTAATCCGCCAGGCCGGCACCTGTCTCGGGTTTGCCATCGCCAACCTGGTGAACCTCTTAAACCCGTCCCTGATTGTGATCGGGGGCGGGGTGGCCCGCATCGGCCCCATCCTGTTTGACGCTATTGAAGTGGAAGTGCGGCATCGAACGATGCCTGCGTCCCGGAAAGGACTCCGAATCGTGCCTGCCGCCCTGGGGGACCGCTCGGGAGTGATGGGCGCAATTGCCCTCGCTATCGAACATCTGGAATATTTCCCTACTCCCGGGGTATATTGAAAAAACGATTCCATTGTGAAGAGGAGATGTTGATGGTGGTTCCCAAGATCAATCTTGACAGCACAGCGGATGTGGACAGAATAGATGCGGGGGGGATGCTGGGCATCCTGTACGGGCTGCCTGACCAGTTCCTGGCCGGCCGGAAAATAGCGGAGCAAACGAAACTTGCGGCACTGGACCGAAAAGTGAACCTGATCATGGTCAGCGGGGTGGGGGGGTCGGCCATTGGAGGCGACCTTTTAAGGGTGTTCCTGGGAACCAGGGCATCCTTACCGGTTCTGGTCAATAGGGACTACCAGATTCCCCGGTATGCCGGGAAGAACACTCTCATGTTTGCCGTCAGCTACTCGGGTAATACGGAGGAAACATTGAGCGCATACGGCCACGCCCGGGACAGGGGCGCTGCTGTCATTGCCATTACCAGCGGCGGGAAACTGGCGGAATGGGCCAAACGGGACGGGGTACCTCTGATCCAAATCCCGGGCGGGCTGCCGCCGCGCACGGCCACCGGATACCTGTTCATTTCGTCCCTGATAGCGCTCCAGGGTCTTGGTCTGGTTGCAGATACCACCGGCGAGGTTGACGAAACAATCAGCCTTCTGTCCGAACTGCGGCAGCAGTTGGCCCCATCCTGCCCGGAGAAGGACAACCCGGCCAAGCAGTACGCCAACCAGGCGTTTGGGAAAATCCCCGTGATTTACGGCGCCTCCGGGACCACGGAGGTGGTCGCCATGCGCTGGAAGGGGCAGGTGAACGAAAACAGCAAGGCTTTGGCGTACTTCAATATACTTCCGGAGCTGAACCATAACGAAATCGTGGGCACGGAGGTCCCGCCGGAACTGCTGCGGCAGATCATCATTTTCATGCTGTCTAACCCCGACGATCATCCCCGGGTGAAGCGCCGTATGGAACTTCTGCCCGAACTGCTTGGGAACCGGGTATCCGCCGTCGTTACGGTCGAGGCCCGGGGAACGTCGCAGTTGGCCCGGATGTTTTCCCTAACGTACATCGGCGATTATTTCAGCGTTTACCTGGCCCTCCTGTACGGCATTGACCCGAAGCCTGTCCATATAATCGACACCCTGAAGCAGCGTCTGGCGGAAAGATGACCGCCGGATAATGGTGAACCTGAACGCTCAAGGGTTACAGAAATGATTCCCAATGGTTTCTCCTGCCCATTGTAGGGTAATATTATGGTTGAGGTGGTTTCGGTGCCTTTAGAAAAGGCGGTGCTTTTTGTCATCGACGGGATGGACACGGTCAACTTTACCATGGGTTACGCCCCGGTCTTAGGCGGCATCCACGGTAAAACCGCGGTCGGTATCGCCCATACTGAGGTGTTGGGAGCCGGTGCCGCTATTACGCCTATTGCCCATGCTATGATGGGGACCGGGGCGGTGGTGGTAGCCCACCGACCGGGGGAGGAGACTGTCGGTCGGTCTTTTGACTATTTCGGGCGAACTGTGGAAACAATCGGCCATGTGGCCAAAGAGGCGGGTATGACCATTGCCGCTGTCGGCAAAAACGAGGCCGCCATCGTTCTTGGCGGAACCGATTTGCTGGATATCAGCCGCCTCGAAAAAGACGGTGTCAACGCTTCTGACGATAAGGCCGTTGCCGGGGAGATATTAAAGATTATTGAGTCTATGGGCCGGGGCATCCTGGTGGCCAACTACGGGCAGGTCGACCTGTCCGGACACAAACGGGATGTGGCCGGGGTAATCCGGGCCGTTCAGAAGGCGGATGGCATTGTCAGTCAGATTATGGCCCGGGTTGACTTGAGCCGGACGCTGGTGGTGATCGCTGCCGACCACGGAACCAACCCAATTACCGGGGACCACAATACGGCTCCGACACCGCTCTGCCTGATTACGGATAAAATCAAGGGCCGCGTCAATATGGGTGTGGTCCACAACCTGGAAATTGCCTTAACCATCACCTCGGCCCTGGGGCTTAGGCCGCCGCAGCAGGCGGTGGGCCGGGAACTGCTGTCCCTGGCCGTTGCCGACCATCCTGATTTGAATTACCTGCCGCAGGTGCTGCGGCAGCTGGATGAGATATACCGAAAAGAGTCACCCCGGCACCAGACCGGAGTGGGGGAAGTAGGTGCTTAAAGAGCAGTTGGAATTCTTTGCCGACTATCACATGCATTCCCGATTCAGCGACGGCCGGGCCCCGGTCTCGGAGATGGTTCAAGCCGCGAGAGACCGCGGCCTGACCCAGATGGCGATTACCGATCACGGCCCCCGAAACCTTGGCATCGGGGTCAAGGATACGGGGGTGTACCTCCAGATCCGCAAAGAAGTCCGGAATCTGAACGAGGAGTACGCCGATATTGCCATGTTTGTCGGAGCGGAGGCCAATGTCACCAGTCTGGCCGGAGCCATCGACCTGCCCGGGAAGGTATACAAGCAGCTCGATTTATTAATCATTGGTCTTCACCCTTATGTGTTAACGGAAACGCTGGCCGATGGTTTCTCCCTGATCGTCAACAACCGCCTGGCCAAATTGGCCGCACCGATCGCGGACCGCGCCCGTAATGACAACACCAAGGCCCTGGTAGCGGCCATGGACAAGCACAGGCCGGACATCATCTCCCACCCCGGGCTGGGCATGCCGGTTGACACCCGGGAAGTGGCGAGGGCCTGCGCCCGGTGGAATGTTGCGTTCGAAATCAACTGCGGCCACCGGTTTCCGGGCTTGGCGGAAGTAATGGCTGCCAGCAGGGAAGGGACGGATTTCGTGGTTGACAGCGATGCCCATTATCCCGCCTCAGTGGGGGACCTTGCATACGGTTCTAAAATCCTGGAACAGACGGGGATAGGCCCCGAACGGGTTTGGAATGCGCGGGAGAAGGAAAAAGAGGCCCGGTTGGAGAAAGCAAAACACGGGCCCAATATGAGAGGAGAACTGCCATGGAAAGGAAGGGAGACCTGCACCTGGTAATCATCACAGGGCTGTCCGGCGCGGGAAAAACCCAGGCGATAAGGGCACTTGAGGATCTGGGCTTCTTCTGCGTTGACAACCTTCCTCCAGCCCTGATTATGAAGTTTGTAGAGCTGTGTGCCCAGTCCGGCGGGAAGGTAAACCACATCGCCCTTGTAATCGATATCAGGGGCGGGGAGTTCTTCGGCGCCCTGTTTGAGAGCTTGGAATCCCTCAAGCACGAGGGAGTGGGCTATCAAATCCTATTCCTTGAGGCTTCGGATGAGGAGTTGGTCAGGCGGTTTAAGGAATCCCGCCGGCGCCACCCGCTAGCCCCCGAAGGCAGGGTCCTGGAAGGAATTCAGGCCGAAAGAAAGCGGCTTGAGGAACTGAGAGGGCGTGCGGATAGAGTTATAACTACCACGGGCAAGACATCTAAATGGCTCAAAGAAGAGGTGGCCAAGGTGTTCGGCAGCCTCAACCCCAACCAGAAGCTGGCGATCACGGTCATGTCTTTTGGTTACAAGTATGGGGTTCCCCTTGATGCCGACCTCGTTTTCGACGTCAGGTTCTTACAGAACCCGTTTTATACCGAGTCCCTGCAGCTGCTCACAGGCAACGATCCCCCGGTAATCGAACACGTTATGGGTAATGCCGAGACAATCACCTTCCTGGACAAACTGACTGACCTGATTCAGTTTCTCATCCCGTTATACATTACGGAAGGGAAAACACACCTGGTGATTGCCCTGGGGTGCACCGGGGGGCAGCACCGGTCGGTGGTCCTGACAAACGGGGTGGGGGAATTCGTCCAAAATAAAGGATACCAGGTCACGGTCACCCATCGCGACCTGACCCGGAACCAGGTGGGGGCTGGTAAGTAAATGGATTTCTGGAAATGGTTTTACCCGGGCTTGAAGATTAAAAGGTGGTTGGGCTTGACCTTAGTTGGCACCTTGCTCATCGGGGCAGGGTTAGCCATCATTAACGACGCCCAGATTCTGGGCCTTTTTGAGGTTGTAATCAAAAACTTCACCTACAGCCTGATCGGGCGGTCTTCGTCCCTCATTTCGGGGTTGATCATGACCGTGATGGGGTTTCTCGTTTTAGGCTACGGGTTCCGAAAGATGGTGCAATCCGTGTTGGAAGCCCTTCTGCCGGCCAATGAAAACCAGCTGGTTCAGGTTCTCTACCAGAAGCGGCACCTGGGGCGCGGCCCCAAGGTGGTCGTCCTGGGTGGGGGAACCGGCCTTTCCTCTCTTCTAAGAGGGTTAAAGCAGTATACCAGCAATGTAACGGCCATTGTGACGGTGACCGATGACGGCGGAAGTTCAGGGAGGCTTCGCGGTGAGTTCGGCATCCTGGCTCCAGGCGACATTCGTAACTGTCTTGTGGCTTTGGCCGATACGGAGACATCCATGGACGAACTCTTCCGCTACCGGTTTGTCCAGGGGGAAGGGCTGGCGGGGCACAGCCTCGGGAATCTTCTATTGACAGCGATGAACGACATATCGGGTGGCTTTGTCCAGGCCATCCAGGAAGTGAGCCGGGTTCTGGCCGTCCGGGGACACGTGCTCCCGGCGACGCTGACCAACGCCGTTCTCTGCGCCGAATTGGCGGATGGGACGGTGGTGAGAGGGGAAAGCTCAGTTTCCAAAAGTCACGGCCAGATCAGCCGCGTGCACCTGGAACCGGGAGCTTGCGAGCCGGTTCCGGAGGCCCTTCAGGCCATCCGGGAGGCCGAGGCTATCATTCTGGGCCCGGGCAGCCTGTACACAAGCGTGGTACCGTGTCTCCTGGTAAAGGGAATTCCGGAGGCCATCCGCCAGTCGAAGGCAGCCAAGATTTACATCTGCAATGTGATGACCCAACCTGGGGAAACCGATAATCACTCGGCTTCCGATCACCTGAAAGCGGTCTACAAACACGCTGGGCATAACCTTGTGGACTGCATTCTGGTCAACAATCAGGATATCCCCAAAATTCAGCTCAGGAAATACCGGGAGCAGGGCTCGTACCCAGTCAAAGTCGATACCAAGGAATTGAACCAACTGGGGATGCTCGTTGTCAAAGAAAAACTAATCGACGAAAAGGAATTGGTCCGGCACCACCCGGAAAAGCTCGCCCGAGTGGTCATGGGGCTGATATTCCGCCTGCAGACACGGCCGGAGCGGTTTAACATGGTGATCCGAAATCTCTTTTCCGAACGGTCCCGGTTGGGAAAGGGAGGCTGAAAATGTCGTTCTCCCATGAAACCAAGAACGAACTGGCGAGGGTTTATTCTCCACGGCCATGCTGCCAGCTGGCTGAATTGGCCGCCATCTTTCGCATGGACGGGGTCGCCAGAGTGGATGCCCGAAACGGTCCGTACCTGACCGTGACCATCGACAACGCCGCTGTGGCCCGCAAGGTTTTCCGGCTGTTCAAGAACCTGTTTCAGGTTCAGGCGGAAATCGTGATCAGAAGACAGGCGCGGCTGCGGAAAAACAGCATTTACATTGTCCGCATCCCGCCTCAGTCAAAGGGACTGGAGATAATTGGTGCTTTGGGGCGGGTTCCCAGGCGCCAGTGCTGCCGCAGGGCTTACTTGCGGGGGGTATTTCTGGCTGGCGGCTCCGTAAATAACCCGGAGGGGACCTATCACTTGGAGATCAGCACCAAAAATGACGCCACAGCCTGGGACCTCTCCCGGGTGATAAACCGGTGCGGACTTGCGGCCAAGGTCAGTCCCCGTAAGAACTGGTATGTGATCTATTTGAAGGAAAGCGACCAGATTGTTGAGTTCCTGAACATTATTGGCGCTCACTCTGCCCTGCTCAACTTCGAGAATGTCCGGATCGTGAAAGGAATGCGCAACCAGGTTAACCGGCTGGTCAACTGCGAGACCGCCAACCTGGGCAAGGTGGTCAACGCCGCTTTGCGACAGATAGAGAAGATCCGGTTTATTGAAGAGACAGCAGGATTGGACAAACTCCCTCTCCCGTTGCGGGAAATGGCCGAGTTGAGGCTCAGTTATCCGGAAACCAGTTTGAAGGAACTGGGGTCACTGATGACCCCCCGAGTGGGGAAATCCGGGGTCAACCACAGAATGCGGAAGTTGGAAGAGATCGCCTCCCGGATCGAGGCGGGTGAGCCGTGGCCCTGGATTTAGGCTGAGTTAGAAAGGGAATAATAGGAATTAAGGGGCAGAACGAGATAACGAGTGAAAAATAGTAACAGGTATCGGGAAGGTGAACTGGGTTGCTAATCAAGCTGCGCAAATACCTCGTAACCGGGATGGTGGTTACTCTGCCTCTGGTCGTCACAGTGTACATCCTGGTCTTCCTTTTCAACACCATTGACGGGATTCTCCGCCATTTTTTGGTTCTACTTTTTCGACGGCCCGTTCCCGGAGCCGGCTTCGTGGCTATATTTTTCCTGGTCTTGATCGTCGGGGTGGTGTCAACGAATGTTTTTGGCAAAAAGATCATTGCTCACGGGGAGCGGTTTGTGACCAAGATTCCCCTCGTCAAGAATGTTTACATTTCTGTGAAACAGATTATTGATGCCTTTTCCGGTCAGGGCAAACACGCCTTTCAGCGGGTGGTCATGGTGGAACACCCCCGCCCGGGCATGCACGCCATCGGTTTCGTGACATCGGAAGCCCCCGGGGAGGTCAAGGACCGCCTGGGGCGCGACTGCTTCAGTGTCTTCCTGCCGACCACCCCCAACCCTGCCTCCGGTTTTCTGAGAATCCTGCCCAGAAAAGATATCACCTTCCTGGATATGTCTGTTGAAGAGGGCCTCAAACTGATTATTTCCTGCGGAGCCGTTGTTCCCCAGCAGAGCAGTAACCTTAACCCATCCGCTGCTTTCGCGGCGGAACAGGCTGCAGCGGCGAGCGCTCCCACACCGGCAGTCAACCGCTTTGCGGAAACCGGCGCCCATAGCAATACGGCCGTGGATTAACATAACCCACGGCCAGTATCCCATAAACAAGGCTTGTTGTGCTTCTCTCAGCTTTTCCTGGAAGAACAGGTAGACTTCAGCAGCCTAATTGCTTGGCGATGATAATCCGCATCATCTCCGAGGTTCCCTCGGCGATCTCCATCAGCTTGGCATCCCGCAGAAAACGTTCTGCGGGGTATTCTTTCGTATAGGCTGCGCCGCCGTGAACTTGAATGGCCTGGTTGGCCACCTGAGTGGCAATTTCAGAAGCATGGAGCTTCGCCATGGCCGCTTCTTTGCGGAATGGTTTCCCATTATCCAGAAGCCAAGCGGCCTTGTAGGTCATCAGGCGGGCGAGTTCCAGCTGAGTCGCCATGTCGGCCAGCTTGAACCTGATTGCCTGGAACTTCGTCAGAGGTTGGCCGAACTGGGTGCGCTTCCGGGCATAGGCAAGTGAGGCTTCCAGACAGGCACGCGCTATCCCTACGGAAAGCGCGGCAATGGAGATCCTGCCGTGGTCCAAGAGTTGCAGGGCCTGCTGGTAACCATTGCCCCGTATTCCCACCAGATTGGCAACCGGAACCCGGCAGTTGTCGAAGAACACTTCCACCGTGCTGACCCCGCGCAAACCGAGTTTGTCATACTTGCTCCCAATGGTAAAGCCGGGAACTTCAGGTGTTACCGTAAGCAGGCTTAAGCGTTCCTTTGCCCTGCCGGAATTTTCCGTGATCGCGCTGAAAACGATAAGCCCGGCAATATCGGCATTGGTGACAAAGGCTTTTCTCCCGTTGATAATCCAATGGTCGTCCTTTAGAGTGGCATGTGTGGAAATCCCGGCCATATCCGAGCCGGCGCCTGGTTCCGTAACGGCGAAAGCGCCCAGAGATTTCCCCTGGATCAGAGGAACGAGGTGTTCCTCTTTCTGACTGGGTGAACCGAACAGATTGAGGGCTTCGGTGGCTAATGCGGTGTGGCTGGCGACTACAAGCGCCGTGGATGCGCAGACCCGGGCAATTTCTTCTACGGCAATAACAAAACCTAAATACCCCAACCCTCCGCCTCCGTAAGCCTGGGGAAACGGGAGGCCGAAGAGGCCCATCTCAGCACCTTTTTGGATAATCTCCGGGGGAATCTGCCCCGTCCGGTCTGCGATTTGAGCGAGAGGAGCTATTTCCCGGGTCGCAAAGTCCGCAATTTTTTGCCGCAATTTCTTGTGTTCTTCAGACATATAAAAATCCACCCAGGCGACCCCCTGTTTCTGTTTTATTTTTTGTATTAACATTCCATACAACTACGGAGTTTCCTGCAATTTATTTTTAAGTTCCAGATAGTAAGAGGACTTTTATTAAGATTCAAGAAGGAAGTTCAGACTCAAACGTCAAATTGTTATAATTATTACAAACTGAATTCCCGGTTGCGGGGGGGGGGATTTGTGTGAACAAAGACCCGGCGGGAAATCTTTATTATGTTCATCGGGTGCAACCGGAAAGCGAGAAGCAGTCAGCAATACTAGCCGACTCACTTCAACTGCTCGAAGCATCCTACGATGGCCTCATAATAATAGATAGTGAGGGGGGGATTGTTCAAAGCCTGGGCTCTCTTGCTAAAAAAATAGATCTGTATAATATTTCCTCCTCTGATATGGTTAAACACGTAATTCAATCACGGAGAAGAACCAGTACTTTGTGGCAGGCACATGACAACGCCCCGGTTTTTCTGGTTACAGCTACCCCGGTTGTTAGCCGAACCCAACAAGTTTCCCACGTGGTTTGTAACATTCGCGACCTTCAGGATTTAAACTCTTTGGAAAAAGAGATTCAGTATTTTGCCCAGGAAAAGGTACCTCCTTCCTCGACCGAATGGGACAAGCATAAAGAAAAGCTTAAAGAAATCATAACCCGGAGCATTGCCATGCAGAGCGTCTTGCTATCTGCTTTGCGCGTGGCTCAGGTTGATTCCACTGTCCTGATTTTGGGGGAATCGGGGGTCGGCAAAGGCCTGCTGGCTAAATTGGTTCATAATGCCGGAAAGCGCCGGGGCCGCCCTTTCGTCAAGGTTTCCTGCGGCGCGATTCCCGAGAATCTTTTGGAATCCGAATTGTTCGGTTACGAGGGCGGGGCTTTCACAGGTGCTCGAAAAGAGGGAAAACCCGGCCTTTTTGAGCAGGCTGGAGACGGAACGATTTTCCTCGATGAAGTTGGTGAACTGCCTCTGGGTTTGCAGGTTAAACTTCTCAACGTATTGCAGGATCGGAGCTTTCTCAGGGTTGGAGGAATAAACCCCATTCCGACAAATGCCAAAATAGTCGCCGCGACAAACAGAGATCTGGAATTGCTTGTGAAGGAAGGAACTTTTCGCGCCGATCTCTTTTACCGGCTTCACGTTATCCCTCTGGTAATCCCTCCCCTGCGGGCTCGCCGCGGTGATGTACTGCCTCTCATACACCACTTTCTTCGGGTTTTCTGTAACCGCCACGGTTTTAAGAGAACCCTTACTTCGGATGCACTTGATTGCCTGACAAAATACGATTGGCCCGGGAATGTGAGGGAACTGCAGAATGTGATGGAATTTTTGGTTGTCATGGCTCCGGGCGAAATTGTCGACTTGGAACATCTTCCCGGCAAGTTTACGGGTGGCGTCAAGGGCGAAGGAATCGGTGCTGGAGCCTCTCTGCAAAAAGCGCGCCTGAAAGACGCGCTTGAAGAATACGAGCGGGACTTAATCTTCCGCGCCCTGGCCGAACATGACACTCTCCGGGAAGCGGCCGAGAGCCTTGGTATCGACCTGTCGACGCTGACGAGAAAGAAGCAAAAATACTGTCTGCACAGGCATGAATTAAATGAGTTATCAGGCGAGTAAAGCCAAAAAAATCTGCCCCGCGGGAGTTTCCCGCGGGGCTTTAAATTTTGTAGTGGTGAAGGTGATCAGGAATGATCAATCAACTTTTATGATTGGCTTTCCCAGTGGCAGAATAGTTTTCTTGAAAACTGTGTTCAAAACTGTTCCCCCGGCCAAATAGAGCCCGATTATTCCCAGGAAAAGAAGGAACCAACCCGCTGTAGGTGCTCCAATTGTAGGAGCAATCACTTTCAGGTCCATTAAAGCGACAGCCCAGATCGCTATGTCCGCGGTGATCAAACCGGCAAATAAAACCGATGAGCCAGCCAGGAATGCAGGAGTAAGTAAAGTTGTCGCGATTGCTAAAACGAGCCATGCATAACCATCAACCGCGGCGCTAAAAGGTAATCCATTCGTGCTAAGATAGTATTTTGTTAATGATTCCAGGCCCCCGGTGAAGCAAAAGAATGACGCAAAGTAAGTGAAGACATTACCACCGGCTATGTTTTTGTCTCTTAGTTCAATTACAGCCGTAATGATTTGAGCAACAAAGGCGCCGAATTGCCAGGTAGCAAGGATCGGTAAGACTTCATGGGGGACTCTTCCTGTGAGCAGTGCAAATAAGGTAAAACACGCGACAGACAGTCCAATTAACCCTGCTGGGGTCGGATTTGCGAAATTGTGCTCGTGTTGGGACATAATTCTTCCTCCTTACAATTTTTCTCTAAATAACAAAAACTGAAGTAATAACCATTATGTTTTCATTTCCACCTCCCCGTTCTACGATATTACAAGCCCCCACCGATAAACTGAAGACTTGATTCAGCAAAAAACATGCCAGTCCTATAAATGGCACGATTCTCCAACAAGAAGGGAAACAAAAAAAGCTAACCTGCCTTATTCTTGTGCAGAAATGCACAATTCCCCGCCAACCAAATGTGACAATTTGCACAAAATCGCAAAAACACATTAAGGCCAAATGTTCAATAATTGCAAAGAAACGGTTAAGTCTTGTATTGGCACATTCTTTGCTTCACGGTATGAGCAAACGGAACTAGTGCCTACAAAGGTCTAGTCAGGATTTCTTTCGGGAATAGTATCCCTGAGAAAATCGGAGGTGATGGCCATAGAATCATTCGCACTTCAGTTCGAGCCGGCTAATAAAACCCCGTTAGTAATCGTCAAAAATTTTGCAACTGCAAAAACAAAGAAGTGGGGGAGAAATTATGAAGCGTTATGAGGAAATGCAGCGTGTGTCCGCTCCCGTATTAATTCCGTCGTTTGGCCCTCTTGCGGGGATGCGGGTTCTTTCCACGGGCAGTATTGTGGCTATGCCTCATGCAGCCAATATGCTGGCCGATTTCGGAGCCGAAGTAGTCCATGTCGAGCGACCTAAATACGGCGATACCTACCGCACCCTGGCGCCGTTTGTGAACGACGGAGGTAAAAAGGTAAGCGCCAGCTGGGCGCAGGATGCTCGGAACCGGCTCAGCATGACGTTGGAAGTGGATTTGAAAATCCCCGAGGCCAAGGACATCTTCTTGGGCTTGATCAAAAACTCGGATATCTGGTTTGAAAACCTTGTCTGGATTGAGAAGTTCGGGATTACCGACGAGTTGTGCCTGGAGGTCAACCCGAAGCTTGTGATTGTCCATGTCAGCGGGTTCGGGAGACCCCAGTTTGGAGGTATTCCCGAAATGTGTGACCGGGGCTCTTATGATATGATCGGGCAGGCGGCAAGCGGTTGGATGAGTTTAATGGGAGACCCCGAGCCGAGCCCGCCTTCCATGGCGAAGCCCTGGAGCAATGACTATATTTCAGCCAATTTCGCCGTTTTCGGAGCCTTAATAGGCTATCTTCACGCCCAGAAAACCGGAGCTGGGCAGGTGATTGACATCGCCCAGTATGAAGCCAATGCCCGCATGCTTTCCGATACATTTGTGACTTTCATGGAAGCGGGAATCCTCCGCAAGCGTACAGGCAATAAATCCCCTGCCTTCCAGCCTTATGACGTTTTCCAGGCGAAGGATCGCTGGGTTGCTGTCGGTGCCTTTGGACCGGGCGTATACGATCGCTTTATTAAGGCCCTCGGTCTCGATCCCGCCTACTATACCTGGAAGGAGTGCGCATCCTCGGTCGAGGCTGTAGCGTCCGAAAAAGGGATGGAACTGGACCGTCTGTCCAGGGAATGGATTGGCGCCCGGACAGGCAAAGAGGTGGAAGACCACCTGGCCAAATTCAAGGTTCCCTGCTCCATCGTTTGTGACGCCAAGGACGCCGTCGAAAGTCCGCACTGGAAGTCACGGGAAAACTTCGTAGAGTATGAAGACCAAACTCTCGGCAGAAACATCAAGGCCCTCGGCGTACTGCCCAAACTGAGCAAAACACCGGGCAAGATCTGGCGGGGAGCACCGTTGCTGGGTCAGGACACCGAAGCGATTCTGACCAAAATACTCGGTTACAGTCAGGCAGAAATTGAAGCGCTTCGCGACAAGAAGATAATTTAACCGTATAATAATGTTACTGGAGGCGAGATAGAATGTCCTACATTATAGGTGAAGAGCACGAACTGCTGCGGAGGACGGTTCGGGAATTTGCGGAACAGGAACTGGCGCCTCGGGCCAAAGAGATGGACGAAACCGGGGATTTTCCGTACGATCTGATTAAAAAGGCCGCCGAACTGAACCTGACGGGAATCATGGTGCCCGAGGAATACGGCGGAGCTGACAGCGATTTGCTGAGCACTGCCATAGCCATAGAAGAGGTTTCCAGAGGGAACGCGTCGGTGGGAATTATTCTCGCGGCGCACAAGCTTGGTGCTGATTGTATCATGATTGCGGGAACTGAACAACAAAAACAGAAGTACCTGCCACAGTTAGCCGGTGGAAAACTGAGTGCGTTCGGCCTCACAGAGCCGGGTGCGGGGTCCGACGCCGGATCATTGGCAACTAGCGCGGTACGGGATGGGGATTTCTGGGTCCTTAACGGTTCTAAATGCTTTATTACCAACTGCGGCCCCGCCGAAATCTATATGGTTGCGGCCAAAACGGACAAGGAAGCCGGCGTTAAAGGAATCAGTACCTTCATCATCGAAAAGGGAACTCCCGGCTTTTCCATCGGGAAACTGGAAGAGAAGATGGGACTGCATGCTTCGGCAACCGGGGAACTGATCATGAGCGACTGCCGGATTCCTGCGGAAAACCTTCTTGGCTCCTTAAACAAAGGCTTTTCCACCTTCATGAAGGCACTGGACGGAGGCCGCGTCGGTATTGCCGCGATGGCCCTTGGCATCGCGCAGGCCAGCCTCGACGCTTCCATCGAGTTTGCCAAACAGCGGAAGCAGTTTGGTCGCCCCATAGGCACTTTCCAGGCAATCGGTTTTTACCTTGCGGAAATGGCCACCAAGATTGAAGCGGCCCGGAGCCTCAATTACCGCGCTGCTTCCCTGAAGGATGCCGGGCAGCCTTACTCCAAGGAGGCGGCCATGTCCAAATTCTACGCCGCCGAAGTGGCGATGTGGTGCACGACGAAGGCGGTCCAGATCCACGGCGGCTACGGCTACACGAAGAACTTCCCGGTAGAGCGCTACATGCGCGAAGCCAAGCTGACGGAAATCGGCGAAGGAACCTCAGAAGTGAATAAAATGGTCATCAGCAGGTTACTTACGGAATAGCGCCACCCAGGGCGGCTTGAAGTCAGGGTAAGGGGAGTTGCCGCAGGCAAGCGATGGCAACCCCCCTTGCTTTCAGGTGTTTTTATAAAAATGTATGATGGGGCAAGGGATTTGCCGGAAGGCATGAAGTGCTTTGTTCTTAATCTAAAGGAGGGAGTGGTTGGTTTGCGGATAGTGGCTTGTTACAAATACGTGTTGGATGAACGCGATATCCGAATTAATTCTGAGACTCAAGCGCTGGTAACCGATCGCGCTGCCTGGAAGATCAGCGATTATGACCGGAATGCAATCGAGGAAGCCGTGCGGGTCAAAGAACAGCAGGAGAGTACGGTTTTTGCCTTAACTGCCGGCCCTTCCCAGGCAAAGGCTTCCCTGAAAGACGCTCTGGCCCGGGGTGCCGATGAAGGTGTATTTATCCAGGAGGAAAGTCTGGCCGGTTCCAACCCTGCCGTGACGGCCCGGGTTTTGGCCAGTGCAGTCCGAAAGATAGGAGAGTGTGACCTCATTTTCTGCGGGGAGGGGGCCAGTGACGATTACGCACAGCAGGTGGGGCCGCGGCTGGCAGTCCTGCTCGGGTGGCCTGTGGTCACCTATGTAACCAAACTCACGGTTGAAGGCAGTGTCTTAAAGGCGGAACGGAAGCTGGAGGATGGAGTGGAGGTAGTTGAGCTCCCTCTGCCAGCTGTGGTGACGGTAACAGGAGAGATCAATCAGCCCCGGATTCCCAGTTTGAAGCAGGTAATGGGCGCCGGGAAAAAGCCGATGCATCTGTGGACTTTAGCCGACCTGGCAGATGCGTCCTCCCAGGCCGATGCCAATATGCGCAGCCAGTCCCTCAAGGGGGCTGTCGTTGCCCGGAAGCGGTCGGTTTTCAAGGATAACCCCGCCGAAGCAGTTTCCAAAGTAGTGGAAGCTCTCCAAAAAGAGGGAATTATTTAACCGGGTTGAGGGAGGTTGTGACAGTGGCGCAACAGAAGTTTTGGGTTGTTTCAGAGCAGCGGAATCTTCTTACTGAACTTATTCACGGCGTTAAAACGTCAGCTCAGGGGAAGGTCTTCGTTAACGCTGTCGCTTTGGGAAACGCGCAGGCGGTGAATACAGCCGTCCTGGTGGGAGCTGACAGGGTATACTCTTTCCGGCTAAATGAAGGGGAGCAAGTGGAATCGTGCTACCGCCGTCTGGCCCAATTGATTAGAGACGAGGGGGCGGATCTCGTTCTGGTGGGAGCGACCAAGCGGGGCAAAACCCTCGGTGCTTTACTGGCCGCGGAACTGGAGAGCGGCCTGGCTACCGAGGCAGTGGTACGGGAATGGAATGAGGGTGCGGTTACGGCTGAACGTCTCATGTTTGGGGGATTGGCCGTCAACACGGATACGTTTGTGTCGGGCATTCCGATCATCACTGTTCCACCCCGGACCTGGGAATGCCCCGCAGCCGCCGTTAGTCCCGCCGCGGCGGAAGTTGATGAAACTACAGTTGTCGCAGTTGCAGGCGAGAAGAGCCCCGTGCACATTATCGAGCAACGGCCGCGCGAATCCAGTTCGGCAAACCTGGACGAAGCCCAGGTTGTCATTACTATCGGTCGCGGCGTCAAAAAACGGGAAGACCTTGTCATGTTTGAAGAACTGGCAGCGCCGCTCGAAGGAGTATTGGCCTGCACCCGGCCCGTTGCCGAAGAGGAAGGCTACCGCTGGTTCCCCGAAGACTCATATATCGGGATTTCCGGACGGAAGGTAAAACCTCGGTTGTATATCAGCGTCGGGAGTTCCGGACAAATCCAGCATCTGGCGGGCTGCCGCGATGCCAAAGTGATTGTAGCCATTGATAAGAACGAGGATGCTCCAATATTCGAAGCCTCCGATTACGGCATTGTTGGTGATCTCTACCAGGTAATCCCGGAGCTCATGAAAAAGATAAAAGAGATAAAGTCGGCCTGAGGCGGGGGTGAGTTAATTGAGCGACGAGCGGTTTGACTGTATTATCGTCGGAGCCGGCCCCGCGGGGTCGGTTGCCGCTTATGAGCTGGCGCGCCAGGGACTTGAGGTGCTTCTTGTTGAGAGGGGAGCTGCGCCCGGGAGTAAAAACATGATTGGGGGGCGGCTTTACAGCTATGCCCTCCACAATATTATCCCCGAGTTCTGGAAAGAAGCCCCTGTTGAGCGCTGTGTGGCCAAGGAGGAATTAAGTTTCCTTACGGCAGAGGGAGCGGCCACCATATCACTGCAAAACCAGGCGATGGGGAAAGGACCCTTTCATTCTTTTACCGTCCTGCGTGCCGAATTTGATGCCTGGCTGGCCGGCAAGGCCGAGGAAGCCGGGGCTATGCTGGCGGCAGGTGTCAGGGTCGATGACCTGCTCCGGGAGGGCGACCGGGTTTGCGGTATCAGGGCGGGCGAAGATGAAATATTCGGTGATGTCGTCATCGCCGCCGATGGCGTAAACTCCCTGCTGGCCCAAAAAGCCGGCCTGCGCGGTGAAATTTCCCCGGAACATGCCGCCGTTGGCGTCAAAGAGTTGATTTCCCTGTCCCCAAAAACCATTGAGGACCGTTTTGGCCTTGGACATCAGGACGGGGCGGCCCGGCTGTTCGTGGGAGCCTGTACCAGGGGGGTGCAGGGCGGAGGGTTCCTCTATACCAACAAAGAAAGTGTTTCGCTTGGCCTCGTCTTTACCCTCTCATCTTTGACCCGGGCGGGGGTCAGTGTTCCCGAGGCAGTTGAGGATTTTAAACTGCACCCGGCTTTGCAGCCGCTATTGGAAGGCGGCGAAGTCATGGAATACTCCGCCCACCTGGTTCCGGAAGGCGGTCTCGCCATGCAGCCCCGTTTGGTTACCGGTGGAATGCTTGTTTGCGGCGATGCCGCCGGAATGGTGATCAACACGGGATTTATGGTCCGGGGGATGGATCTGGCAATCACTTCCGGTGCTGCTGCCGCGAAGGCTGTATTGTCGGCGAGGGAGAAAGGTGATTTTTCAGTCTCCGGCCTAAAGGTATACGAAGACATCATCCGTCAAACCCATGTTCATAATGATCTGGCAGCCTACCGAGAGGCTCCTCACTTTCTGGAAGCGCCGGGATTTTACACTGCGTACCCCGAGCTTGCAGTCGAGTTGTTAACAGATATGTTTACAGTAACAGGAGATTCACCCAAGCGCATGAGGCAGATGGTGATGCAGCATGTGCGGGGGAAAACGAGCCTCTGGCAGCTGGCACGGGATCTTTGGAAGGGGGCGCGGAGTATATGAAACGGCAGAGTATTCAAGAACGGCTGGCTTTGAATAAGTTCCAGGTCGACCACGAAGAGCCTCACATTATACTCAAAAAAGATGTGTGCCTGCAGTGTTCCGCGAAACCCTGTACTTTTGTTTGCCCGGCGGGACTTTACCAGTGGACGGGGTCTGAAATGAGCTTTGATCATGCAGGTTGTCTGGAATGCGGAGCCTGCCGGGTAGTCTGCCCCAAAAAAGCGCTGGAATGGAATTATCCGCGCGGCACTTTCGGAGTAATGTTCCGCTACGGATAATAGAATGCATAATGCACCCCTTCCGCGAGGCATTCTACCACCAAGAGACCTGGGAAGTTCCGGCCTTCCCTCCCGGTCTACCTCAATGGACATGAAGTGGCCGTTGAGGGGGGGCCGACACTTCTCGATAAAGTCTCAAAAAACCGTTTGCGAACGGGCGTTGGTGCGGCAGCAGACGGGTTTATGAGGTGGCAGAATGCGGCGATATGAAAGTTTTCCCGTCAGCGGCAAAAACTCTCTCCAGATCTGGCCGCAGACAGTCAGCCCCTGGAAGGTAATCTGGAACTTCCTGGTCATCACCGCCAGCCGGTATTCCCCTTCGCTAGAGGCGAAGAATTTCATGTACCGGCACCTCCTGGGCATGCGCATTGGCAGGGACGTGTCCGTGGGGCTAATGGCCATGTTCGACATTTTTTTCCCGGAACTGATAGCCATCGGGGATAACTCCATCATTGGCTACAACTGTACCTTGCTCGGGCACGAATACCTGATCGACGAGTACCGCAAGGGCCCTGTCGAAATCGGGGCCAACGTTATGGTCGGTGCCAACACTACCATTCTACCCGGTGTCAGGATCGGGGATCACGCAGTTGTTTCCGCCTGTTCCCTTGTAAACCGGGACATTCCCTCGTTCGCATTTGCCGGAGGAGTTCCTGTCAAAATACTGGGCTACCGGTCTCACCGGGGGCAGCAGAATGTTCGCCACATTTCTTAATCTCGCCCGCAACCCGTTTCGACGCCCCTTTCTTTGGTCGCTTCTGGGCGTCAATGCAGCCGGATCTCTTTATGGCTTCTATTGGTACCACGACCAGTTGGCCGCCACCCCGCTTTATCTCTGGCTGTTTGTCCCCGACTGCCCGCTGTATACCACGATATTCTGTTTCGTTCTGGCAGGATTGATCACCGGGGTGGTCAGCCCGCTTCTGCAGCTCGTTACCTACGTCGGCCTGATCAAGTACGGGGCATGGGCAGTCTTTGTCTTGACCCTGTCCGGGGTTACCGGCAGCGGGCTGGACCGGGAAGGCCTCCTGCTTTACATCTCCCATGTGGGGATGGTGCTGGAAGGGGCCTTATTTCTCCTACACCTGGCGTGGACCCCAGCGCAAGTCTGGTGGAACGCCGGATGGATGGCCACCAACGACGCTGTTGATTACCTGATAGGCACATACCCCACTCTACCCGAACCCGCCTACCTGAAAGTGATCATAACCTTCACGATCAGCAGTACCATTCTGATAACCGCGTTTCTTTTCAAACGCGCATCTTCACACCCGGTCAGGCATAAGATTAAGTAAAAGATTTTGTCTGTGACGATTGGCAGGAAAATTGCATATAAAGGCGAATTTCTACAATAGTGTGGCGATTGACATCATCGTTTTGGGGGAAACAACTATGCGCCTGGGTTTTGGCCTGAATCTTGAGCAGACACAAAAGTTGATCATGACTCCACAGCTTCGGCAGGCCATTACTGTGCTGCAGCTTTCCGCTTTGGAGCTGTCGGATTATATCGAAGAGTCTCTGACCGAGAATCCGATGCTGGATCTTAAGGAGGAGTCTCCGTCTGAGCCTGAGCCCGAAGAGAAAGGAAAGTCCGGCGAGGAGTTTGATGTTGACTGGCAGGAATATTTTGCTGATCGGAGCGATTTGGGGTATACCAGGTATTCACGGGAAACCGCGGCGGATTCGAATTCCTTTGAAAACTATCTGTCACAGGCCCCTTCACTGCATGAACACCTGCGCACTCAGCTCTGGTTAAATACCGATACCCCCAGGGAACGCAAAATCGGGGAGTTTTTGATTGGCAGCATTGATGATAACGGTTACCTCCGGATCACGGTGACTGAAGCGTCCGGCATCATCGGGGCGACCGAAGCGGAGGTCGAACATGTCTTAACAGTAATTCAAGGGTTTGAACCTACGGGGGTCGGAGCCCGCGACCTGGTGGAATGCCTTCTTATACAACTGGCACAGGCCGGGGATTCCGAGCCGGTGATGGAGAAGATGGTCAGGAACCACCTGGAAGACCTGGCTGCCGGACGGTTTCATAAGATTGCCGGGGGCCTTGGTTTGAGCCTGCAAAAGGTGCAGGCCCTGGCCGATCGGATCAAATCCCTTGACCCCAAACCGGGGCGGACATTTGGCGGCAGGGAAACCAGGTACGTGGTTCCGGATATTGTTGTGGAGCGGGTCAGCGGGGAATATGTGATCATTGTCAATGACAGCGGGTTTCCCCGGTTATCAATCAACGCTGCTTATCAAGCGATTCTAGGCGGGAAGGGGTTTGACCCGGAAACGAGGCGGTTTGTTGAGGCCAAGCTGAACGCTGCCGCCTGGTTGATCCGGAGCATCGAACAGAGGCGGATGACCCTGTTCCGGGTGGCCACCTGTATCGTCAACATGCAGCGCGACTTTTTGGATCGGGGCTTGAAGTGCTTAAAACCTCTCAACCTGAGGCAGGTTGCTGAAGCCATTGGGGTTCATGAATCCACGGTTTGCCGCGCGGTGGCTAACAAGTTCATCCAAACACCCCAGGGGATGTTTGAATTGAAATTCTTCTTTAACAGCGGCGTCTGCAGCGGGGCCGGGGACATGATGTCCTCCCAGAGTGTCAAGAAGGTGATCAAGGAAATGGTTGAAAAGGAAGATCCCAACGATCCCTTAAGCGACCAGCGGATTGCCGAGAGGTTAAACCAGCAGGGAATCCAGATTTCCCGGCGCACAGTGGCCAAGTATCGCAGGGAAACGGGGTTGGCCACAACTTCCCAACGGCGGAGGTATTAGCGGAAACCGAGGAATCAAAATCTCCGGGGAAAATCAAAAACTTTAGGTATAGAAGGGAGGAATTCTAGATTGGGTGTGGAAAACCATGCTAATGAAGGAAAACTTCTCTTTTCTTTTGGTCAACCGGGACAGATTTCGGTTCCCGGGACAAATAATGTCCCGGAACGGAGCAGTATGGAAACTACAGTACATCTGTTGCGGAGAGTTACTCCCGATTTAATAAATTGTCTGATTGCACGGTATAATATTCTCCGTAATGTCTTTTTTACCCAACCCGTTGGGCGCCGCCTTCTCGCCGGCAAACTCGACCTTCCGGAACGATTTGTCCGCAGTGAGGTGGAGTTCCTGAGGCAGCACGGGTTTTTGCGAAGTGAACCGGGTGGGATGATGGTGACGCCCGAAGGCGAGGCTGTTATCTGGCAGCTTGAGGAGTTAATCCGCAGCCTTTCCGGCATAACCACTCTTGAGGCCAGGCTCAAGGAAAAGCTGGGCCTCCAGCTGGCAATTGTCCCCGGGGATTCGGATAGCGACCCGATCGTCAGAGTTGATATCGGAAGGGCAGCGGCCCACATCCTGAAAAAGCACCTGCGGGACGGGCAGATAGTGGCCCTTACCGGGGGGGCAACGGTGGCCGCTCTTGCTGACAATATGGTGCCTGTGCCGGCCAAAGGTGTTCTGGTGGTCCCGGCCCGGGGAGGCTTAAGCCAGCCTTTCGAGTACCAGGCCAACTACGTGGTGGCCAAGCTGGCGGAAAAGATCGGAGCTTCGTACCAATTGCTTCATGTTCCGGACAATCTGGCTCCGGACGTTCTGGAAAAGGTACTCAACGACTCGCAGATCCAGGGCATGATCAAAACGATCAAGTCAGCGAACATCCTGATTCATGGCATTGGGCCGGCAAGAGAGATGGCAGAAAAAAGGGGATGTGCCGAAAATGAGCTGGCCGACCTGCTCCAACAGGGGGCGATTGGGGAAGCCCTGGGCTGCTATTTCAACCTGAAAGGGGAAATAGTCCAGGCCATCAGTACCGCCGCCATCCAGCACGAGGACCTCGACAGCGTGGAGCGCATTATTGCCGTAGCCGGTGGGCGCAAAAAGGCAGCGGCGATTCTGGCGGCGCTGCCAAGGCGGAAACAGGACATTCTGGTTACCGATGAGGGGGCGGCACGGGAAATGATGGACATCCTGGAAACCGGAGCTGATAACCGGGTCATCCCCGGTTAGAATAAGCAATTAGACTAGACAAAAGGGGGAATTACCATGACAGTGAAAATTGGGATTAACGGCTTTGGGCGAATTGGGAGACTTGTTCTCAGAATCGCCTCTGAACGCCCGGATGTGGAGGTGGTGGCCATCAATGATCTGACTGATTCCGCTACCAACGCCCACCTCTTCAAATACGACTCAGTCCACGGGACATTCCGGGGCGAGGTCCAGGCCGAGGAACAGGCCCTCATCGTAGGCGGGCACAGAATTGCTGTTTTCGCGGAAAAGGACCCTTCAAAGATTCCGTGGGGTAACCTCGGCGCCGATATCGTTATCGAATCCACCGGCGTCTTCACGGATGCGGTAAAGGCCAAAGCCCATCTTGACGCTGGCGCCAAACGGGTTATCATTTCTGCTCCGGCCAAGAACGAAGACGCCACTATTGTTTTCGGTGTCAATGAGGATACATACGACCCGTCCAAACACTTCATTGTTTCCAACGCCTCCTGCACTACCAACTGCCTGGGGCCGGTGGCCAAGATCCTGCACGAGAATTTCGGCATTGCCAGGGGCCTGATGACCACGTCCCACTCATACACCAATGATCAGCGGGTACTTGACCAGACTCATAAGGATCTACGGCGGGCCAGGGCGGCAGCCATGTCCATCATTCCGACAAGCACCGGAGCGGCCAAGGCTATCGGCCTGGTGATGCCCGAATTGAAGGGTAAGCTAAACGGAATCGCTCTCCGGGTACCGACTCCCAACGTGTCTGTTGTTGACCTGACGGTGGAACTGGAAAAAGAAGCCAGTGTGGATGCGATCAATGCCAGCATGAAAAAGGCCGCCGAGGGCAAGTTGAAAGGAATTCTGCTTTATAACGAACTGCCCCTCGTTTCCCGCGACTTCAACGGGGAATCCCATTCCTCCGTTTTTGATGCGGGTTACACCATGATGGTCGGCGACCGGTTTGCCAAAATACTTGCCTGGTATGACAACGAATGGGGTTACTCCTGCCGGGTGGTTGATCTTGCCGTTCTGATGGCAGCCAAAGGAATTTAGCCGGTGGGAGGTGCAATATGAATAAGAAGACAATTAAAGACCTGGATGTAAAGGGTAAGAGAGTCTTTGTCCGGGTCGATTTCAACGTGCCGATGAACGAAAACCGGGAAATCACAGATGACACCAGGATTGCAGCTTCCCTGCCCACCATCAAATACCTGGTTGGGCAGGGGGCAATGGTCATCCTCGCCAGTCACCTGGGTCGGCCCAAGGGCAAGCCCAATGACAAATATCGCCTCGACCCCGTGGCCAAGCGCCTGGGTGAGCTTCTAGCCCAAGAGGTGGCCAAAGTTGACGACTGCATCGGCCCAGTTGCGGCCAACGCGGTTGGCAGCATGAAACCCGGGGATGTTCTTCTCCTGGAAAACGTGCGCTTCCATGCGGAAGAGGAACAAAATGAGCCGGGGTTTTCCCGCCAGCTTGCCGATCTCGCCGATATTTATGTTAACGATGCCTTCGGGACCGCTCACCGGGCGCATGCCTCGACAGCGGGGGTGGCCCACCTGCTTCCTTCAGCTGCCGGGTTCCTGATGCAGAAGGAAATCGAAGTGATGGGGAAGGCGTTGTCCAACCCCGAGCGGCCCTTTGCGGCCATCATCGGCGGGGCCAAGGTTTCGGATAAAATTGGCGTCCTGGAGAACTTGATCGGGAAAGTGGATGCCCTCCTCGTGGGCGGCGGAATGGCCAACACTTTTCTGAAAGCCCAGGGTTATGAAGTGGGGAAATCGCTGCTCGAGCCGGATAAGGTTGATCTGGCCAGGGAACTGCTCAGCCGGGCTAAAGCCAAAGATGTCGCTTTTTTGCTGCCGGTGGATGTGGTAGTCTCCGATAAGATGGAGGCAGGAGCGGATCATAGAGTGATTAAGGTGGACGCGGTCCCTTCCGATTCGATGATCTTGGACATCGGCCCGCAAACGGTGGCACTGTTCCTCAAAGAAATCAAGCAGGCAGGGACCGTGGTCTGGAACGGGCCGATGGGTGTGTTTGAAATAGAGCCGTTTGCGAAGGGAACCCGGGCTGTAGCCTATGCCCTTGCCGGTGCCCGGGCAGTTTCCATAGTCGGGGGCGGGGACTCCGTTGCCGCAGTTGAGGGGGCTCACCTTGGTGAACTAATCAGCCACATATCAACTGGGGGCGGCGCTTCCCTGGAGTTCCTGGAAGGCCGCGAGCTGCCCGGGGTTGCCGCACTCGCGGACAAGCAGCCTAAAGGTCGCAGCGACAACAGATCATTATGAAACCGCTCAAAATTGGAAAGATCCGGGCGGGAGCCTGGCCGGATGCGTTTAAGAGAAAGAACCGCGAAAACAAGTTACCTAAAGGAGCAGCTTATAATGAGAACTCCGGTAATTGCAGGAAACTGGAAGATGTACAAAACCCCGGATGAGACCCTCCGATTCGTCAACGAATTTTTGCCCAGGGTGGCGGGGGTGTCAGACCGGGAAATAGTCATCTGCCCGGCCTTTACCAGCCTGGCTGCCGCAGTGGCGGCCATAAAAGGATCTCATGTAGCCGTTGGCGCCCAGGATCTGCACTGGGAAGAGGAAGGGGCGTTTACGGGAGAGGTGTCGCCGCTGATGCTGACTGGCGTTGGCTGTAGATACGCCATTATTGGCCATTCTGAGCGGCGGGCCTATTTCGGAGAGACAGACAACCTGGTCAATACGAAAACCAGGTCGGCCCTGAAACATGGTTTGATTCCTATCGTCTGTGTTGGCGAAACCCTTGACCAAAGGGAAAAAGGGGTGACGGAAGAGGTCTGCCGGCGGCAGCTGGAAGGCGGGTTGTGCGAGCTGGCACCGTCTGAGATAGCTGGCCTTGTCATCGCCTACGAACCTGTCTGGGCCATCGGTACCGGGCGGACAGCCACCCCCGGCGATGCCCAGTCCGTTGTCGGTTTCATCCGTGGGGAAATCGGCCGCCTCTTCGGACCGGAAGCGGCTGCGGCGGTGCGGATTCAATATGGCGGCAGCGTCAAACCAGACAACATCAAAGCCTTGATGGCTGAGCCCGATATCGACGGTGTTCTGGTTGGCGGGGCCAGCCTGAATCCGGAATCTTTTGCAGCCATCGTCAATTTTGCCTAGAGGGGGACCCTTCAGAAGGAGGCCGATGTGAACAGGAAGATGTCCTTAATCCTGATTATCCTTGACGGCTGGGGATATCTGCGGGAGGAGCGGGGGAATGCCATCGTCCAAGCCCCCCATCCCAATTTTAATCGTATGGCGGCAGAATACCCATTTACCACCCTCCTGGCCTCCGGTGAGGCTGTCGGCCTGCCGGAAGGACAGATTGGCAATTCTGAGGTCGGGCACCTGAACATAGGTGCTGGCAGAGTCGTTTACCAGGAACTACCCCGGATCAGTCTGGCCATCAAAAACGGTAATTTTTTTGACAACGAAAGTCTGGTGACAGCGATTGACTCGGCCCGTGACCGGGGGAAGGCCCTGCATCTGATGGGTTTGTTGTCCGACGGCGGGGTCCACAGCCACATCACGCACCTGTATGCCTTGCTGGAAATGGCCAAGGAGCGGGGGCTGACCCGAGTATTCGTCCATGCCTTTCTTGATGGCCGGGATGTACCCCCGATGAGCGCCCTCGGATTTATTAAGGCCCTTGAGGATAAGATGTCCGCTGCCGGCGTGGGCAAGATCGCCACCGTAATGGGGCGGTTTTACGCCATGGACCGCGACAAACGTTGGGACAGAGTGGAAAAGGCATATCGGGCCATGGTCTTGGGCCAGGGAATCAAGGCCGAAACGGCTTATCAGTCAGTCAAGAACTCATACGAGGACAAGGCCACTGACGAATTTGTGGTTCCCCGGGTGATTGTGGACCAACAGGGGAATCCTGTAGGCAGGGTGGGGGATCATGATTCAATCATTTTCTTCAATTTCCGGGCGGACAGAGCCCGAGAGATTACCCGCGCTTTTGTGGACGAAGATTTCCAAGGGTTTGAACGGCCCGCCGACCGCCCCCATGTCCACTATGTCTGCCTTACCCAGTATGATGCGACCATCAATGCGCCCGCAGCCTTCCCGCCGCAGTCCCTGAGCATGACTCTGGGCGAGGTGCTCAGCCGGAACGGCCTCAGGCAGCTGCGCATCGCGGAGACGGAAAAGTATGCCCATGTGACATTTTTTTTCAACGGGGGCATGGAAGAGCCCTTCCCAGGTGAGGACCGGGTTCTGATCCCGTCGCCCAAGGTGGCTACCTATGACAAGAAACCGGAAATGAGCGCCTACGAGGTCACCGATCGGGTTGTGGAACTGATCAAGACCGGCAGCTACGACGTAATCGTCCTTAATTTCGCCAACCCGGACATGATCGGCCACACGGGCATCATGGATGCGGCCTGTGATGCTATCTGCGTAGTGGATAACTGTCTGGGGCGGGTGGTGAACGCTATTCGAGAGCAGGGAGGGGTGGCCATCGTCACTTCCGACCACGGCAATGCGGAACAGATGGTGGAGTACCAAACCGGTGAGCCGTACACGGCCCACACCACAAACCAGGTTCCCTTCGTCCTGGTTGATGATGACCTCAAGAGCGCCGGGCTGCGGCACGGCTCCCTGGAGGATATAGCCCCGACGATAATGCAGTTGTTGGGACTGCCCAAACCGAAGGAGATGACCGGGAACTCGCTGCTGCTCGACCGGCCAACGTGAGGCGTAACTTTTGCAAAAGTGAGCGGGGGCATCCCCCTCGCCCTTTATAGATCGGAACGAATGTTTTGGAAGGAGGAAACAATTATGAGTGTTATTGCTGACGTCTATGCGAGGGAAATTCTTGATTCCCGGGGCAATCCCACTGTTGAGGTTGATGTTTACCTGGAAGACGGTACCCTGGGGCGGGCGGCAGTTCCGTCCGGTGCTTCCACCGGGGCCTTTGAAGCCGTGGAACTCCGCGACGGTGACAAGAGCCGCTACATGGGCAAGGGCGTGTTGAATGCGGTTGACAATGTAAACACGATCATTGCCCCGGAAGTGATCGGCCTTGACGCCACGGACCAGATCGGGATCGATCAACTGCTAATCGATCTTGACGGAACCCCGAACAAAGCGAAGCTTGGCGCCAATGCCATCCTCGGGGTATCCATGGCTGTGGCCAAAGCGGCCGCAGAGTTCTGCGGGCTGCCTTTGTATCAGTACATTGGAGGCGTTAGTGCCAGGCAGCTTCCCATCCCCATGATGAATATCCTCAACGGCGGCAAACACGCCGACAACAATGTCGACATTCAGGAATTTATGGTTGTTCCCGCCGGGGCGACCTCTTTTGCCGAAGCGCTGCGCATGGGGGCAGAAGTTTTTCACAACCTTAGGTCCGTCCTCAAAGGGCGCGGTCTGAATACCGCAGTTGGTGATGAGGGCGGGTTTGCTCCCAACCTTGGTTCCAATGAAGAAGCCATTCAGGTCATTGTCGAGGCTATTGAAAAGGCCGGATTTAAACCAGGGGAGCAGGTGTTCGTGGCTCTCGATGTGGCCGCAACCGAGCTGTTCCAGGATGGGAATTATCATCTGGAAGGGCAGGGTGAAGTGAAAACCATCGACCAGATGATTGATTTCTACGAATCTCTGGTTAATAAATACCCGATCATATCCATCGAAGACGGGCTCGCCGAAGATGACTGGGACGGCTGGAAAAAGCTGACCGAACGGCTGGGCAAGCGCATTCAACTTGTCGGGGATGACATCTTCGTTACCAATACCGAGAGAATTTCACGGGGGATATCCATGGGGGTGGCCAACTCCGTTCTGATAAAAGTGAACCAAATCGGTACCCTGACGGAGACACTCGATGCCATTGAGATGGCAAAGAGAGCCGGGTATACCGCTGTAGTTTCCCACCGGTCGGGGGAAACGGAGGATGTTACCATTGCCGACATCGTGGTCGCCTGCAACACCGGTCAGATCAAAACCGGGGCACCTTCGCGAACAGACCGGGTAGCCAAATACAACCAGCTGTTACGCATTGAGGAAGAACTGGATCAAATCGCGGTTTTCCCGGGTGCGAAAGCTTATTATAATTTGCGGAAATAAGCCTGGGAGAAAAGCCATTTCTAAGGATTTACCCAAAAGGCTGGTGTACTATTTCTTGTCAATCTGCCGGTCATTGTGCTAAAATAATGGGGTAATTGATGGAGGGGGGTGCTTGATACTGAAAACGGTGCTAATAATCGTGCAGGTGCTGTTTTCCTTGGGCTTGATCACCACCGTTTTGCTTCAGTCGGGCCGCAGCGCTGGCCTGTCAGGGGCGATTTCCGGCGGAGCCGAGGCCGTCTTTGGCAAAAAGAAGGGGATTGATGCACTGCTGAACAAGGTTTCCGCTATTCTAGCCATCGGTTTCCTTGTCTTTACCCTGGTTATTGTCATTTGGTTCTAGGAGACCGTTGCAAAAGTCCATCTGCGTCGTTCCCTCCGCGCATTCTTGCTCGTCGTACGTTTAGGACGCCATCGCTGCGAATGCTTGATGCGCCTAGCATATGGAGCTTTTTCAACACGTCTTTTGTTTGAGTCAAATTATACAAATCATGTGCCTTTTTGCAGCAGACTTCTAGCCAGTTAGGACAAGCGGGTGGGAGAAATCTGTAATGAGATGATGCCGGCTTTGTAAGCGGGTAATCAAACAGGCTTGCTTGGTTTCGGCTTTACCTACTGTACCTTAATTTGCCTGCCCAACCGGGTTGGAGCAATGGTTACCACCACGTTAAAACAGTGGTCAACCGGTTTGGGAAAACAGTTGGATAATGGGGGAAGGTGTTGGCGGGAGCAAGCACTTTCCCCTTGTTATTTTTGCCGGGAGGGGTTTTTGATGCCACCCCGAAAACGCGATTTGAATCCCATCTTTTTGCCCGGCGGGGATGTTGGCTGCATTCTACTGCACGGCCTCGCCGGGTCACCGGGCCAGATGCGCCGGCTGGCAGAGCGATTGGCCAACTGCGGTTATACGGTTGTGGCACCCGCATGGCCCTGGTCGGAAGACGGGATTAAGTCCTGGGACGCAGTTCGGTCTCTGACTGAGGGAACCAAACCCTGGGTAAGCGGTTCCCCGGCCTCGGCCGGCAGTCTGGCGGAAGCCTGGATGGAAGCAGCGGCCGCCGAGACTGCCCGGCTGTCATCAACCTGGAGGAAACTGTTTCTGGTGGGGTTGTCGCTGGGGGCGGCAGTTTCTCTCGCCGTTGTGGGCAGGCTGGAGCCGGAAACCTCCCACCCCGGAGGCAGCTGCCCCGTATCCGGTATTATTTCTTTGGGGTGTCCGGTTGACATTGCCGATGCGGCATGGAGGCGGCAGTTGAGAGAATACCTTCGGGGTGCTTTGCCGGGGCTTTACCGGGAAGAGCCTGGGGGAGAAAGGCCCATTGATCCGATTCTGGAAGTCGTCGACCGGGTGATTCGCGAAACCGGGGACAGGGCCCCCTCCGTGGAATGCCCTACCCTTGTGGTTCACTCCCGGGTAGACAAGGTTGTGCCCCCGCGGCATGCCGAAGAGCTGGGCCGGCTGCTTGGTTCCCGCGACTGTCGGCTGTTGTGGTTGGAGCGTTCACCGCACGTTTGCACCCTGGGGATGGAACGGGAAAGGTTGTTTGCCGAGGTGGACGGTTGGATTCGAGAAATAAGCGGATCAACCAAATCAGCGTTGAATCAACAGTAAAGGAGCGAAAATATCATGATGACACGGCAGGAGGGTTTGGAACTTCTAAAAAAACACGTTGATAACAAGAACCTGTTCAAACACAGTATTTCGGTAGAAGCGGTTATGAGGCGGTTGGCCCGCCACTTTGGCGAGGATGAAGAACTTTGGGGAATAGCCGGGCTGCTCCACGACATCGATTACGATGCCACCAAAGATGACCCAAGCCGGCACAGCCTGGAAGGGTCCCGGATGCTGGAAGAGCTGGGTTTTCCCGAATCCCTTGTTTACGCCGTCAAGGTACATAATGATTATCACGGCCTGCCGCGTCAAAGCAGAATGGATAAAGCCCTGTTTGCCACGGATCCTCTTACCGGCCTGATTGTCGCCGGCGCCCTGATTAAACCGGAAAAGAAACTGGCCGCCATTGATGTTCCTTTTCTGATGAACCGTTTCGGGGAAAAGGGTTTCGCCAGGGGTGCCAACAGGGAAACCATTAAAGCCTGCAGCGAAATTGGGCTGGCACTGGAAGAATTTTTGGCCCTGGGTTTGGAGGCCATGCAGGACATTGCCGGCGAGTTGGGGTTGTAAATTTGCCGGCGCCACGGCGTTGGGGTGCTGTCCTATTACGCGCCCTACCATCGCCCATTGTCGCTAGCCCGGGGAACCGGGATTGCCAGGCATCAGTGAGTAGTTGATTGTACTGGCACCAAATTGGAAAAGATATAACCGTTATTGGGGTTAAAGGAGTATGGTTGCTTGAAAAACGAATTGGTGATTTTTTTAGAAGGTCATGGGAAACCGGCGTCGCTTGACGAAATTTCTGCGGCTTTTCCGGAGACGGATTCACAAAAGCTGTCCCAAGCGCTGCAGAAGTTGGAGGAAGCCGGGGAACTGTTAAAAACAAGGAAAAACAAATACGCCCTGCCGGAACAACTTGGGTTTGCCATTGGCCGGATGCAGGGGCACTCGCGGGGTTTCGGTTTTGTTGTCCCCAACAAGAAGGGTATGGGAGACATCTTCATCAGCGCCGAAAACCTGAACGGGGCCATGCACAACGACACGGTTATGGCAAGGCTGCTCGGCATCGGTGCTGGTAAGAAGGAAGAGGGCGAAGTAGTAAAAGTGATCACCCGGGCCAACAAGCGGTTGGTGGGCACATTTGAAACCGGTAAGCATTTCGGGTTCGTTACCCCGGATGACAACCGCCTGCCCTTTGATGTATTTATTCCGGGGGGAGAGATAAACCGGGCCCGGAGTAACGACAAAGTAGTCGTGGAAATAACCCGCTGGCCGGAAAAGAGGCGGAACCCCGAGGGCCGGGTTACTGAAGTAATCGGCCGCAAGGGGGAACCGGGAACCGATGTCACCTCGGTTATTCGGAAGTTTGACCTGCCTGAACAGTTCCCCGGCAAGGTGTTGGCTGAGGCGGAACGGTTTGCGGCCCGCTTAACGGATGCCGACCTGAAAGGACGCCAGGATCTGCGCAGTTGGTCCATTGTCACCATCGACGGTGCGGATGCCCGCGATTTGGATGATGGCGTTTCTATCCGAAAGACGCCCGGGAAGGGATATCAGGTCGGGGTTCACATTGCCGATGTGGGGTACTACGTCAAGGAAGGCAGTGACCTTGACAAGGAGGCTTTCAACCGCGGGACCAGTGTTTACCTGGTCGATCGGGTTGTTCCCATGCTGCCGCCAAAGCTGTCCAACGACCTCTGCAGTCTGACTGCCAAGGTTGACCGGTTGGCGATGACGGTGGTGATTGAAATTGACTTGAAGGGGAAAGTAACCAAACACCGGATTTTCCCGTCTGTCATTCGGGTCCGGGAGCGGATGACTTACGAGGACGTCCGCAAAATAATCGTGGACAAGGATGCGGGTCTCATCGACCGCTACCATGAATTGGTTGACCAGTTTGAAACAATGGCCGAACTGGCCATGATTTTGCGGGAACGCCGCTTTTCCCGGGGAGCCATCGACTTCAATTTTGCCGAAAGTAAGGTAATCCTGGACGAGAGCGGGAAACCGGCGGAGATCAAAAAGGTGGAGCGATCCATCGCCGATCAGGTAATAGAAGAGTTCATGATTCTGGCCAACGAAGTGGTGGCCGAGCATATGTTTTCCGCCGGGGTGCCGTTTCTTTACCGGGTTCATGAAGAGCCGACCGAAGACAGCCTCAGTCAATTAAACACGTTCCTGAAAAGGTTTGGAGTTCAGGTGCGGCGCCGAAACCAAAAGGTAAGCCCCAGGTCGGTACAGGATGTACTGCGGAAGGTATCCGGGCGCCCGGAGGAGAGGTTCGTCAGCACCGTGGTGTTGCGGTCGCTGAAGCATGCCCGCTATGACCCATCCCCGCTCGGGCATTTTGGCTTGGCTTCCCAGTATTACTCGCACTTCACATCCCCTATCCGCCGCTATCCGGATTTGGTTATTCATCGCGTCATTCGGGAGGTTGTCGAAAGCGGGGGCCTATCGGACAAGAGGAAGCAGGCCCTGGCCAAAAAAATGCCGGCCTATGCCGAGAGGTCTTCCGAGCGGGAAAAGCAGGCTGAGGAAGCGGAAAGGGAGACAGTTGCCCTAAAGAAAGTGGAGTATATGCAGCGGCACGTGGGTGATGTGTTTCCGGGAACGGTATCCGGTGTGACCCCATTTGGTATGTTTGTGGAACTGGAGAACACCGTTGAGGGACTGGTTCATGTAGCCAGCCTCGGCGATGACTTTTACCGCTTCATCGAAGAGGAATTGTCCTTGGTGGGAGAACGGGCCCGGAAGCGGTACCGGATCGGGGATAGAGTCACCGTCCTGGTGGTGCGGGTCAACCCCGAGGATAAGCAGATTGACTTCGAACTGGTTGAGGAGTGACCTTAGAGGGCCAAGGCCCACCGCCGTGGGCCGCCGCGGTACTTTTTCAGCATTTCCCTTAACTTTGGGTCATTTGCTGTCCGAAACAGGGTTTGGCTTCCCTTGACTAAAGGCTCCTATATGGTATAATTATCTGCGCACGTTGATAATACTCCCCAGCACGGCTGGGGCTTATTTGTCGGGGGATAACCATGGTTAAGTCCGATATCAAGGTGGTCACCGAGAACCGGAAGGCCCGGCACGATTACCATATTGAGGAGACTTTCGAGGCGGGAATCTCGCTGCAGGGGACGGAAGTGAAATCCCTGCGGTTAGGGCAGGCCAACCTCCGGGACAGCTATGCCCGGGTGGAGAACGGGGAGGTCATCCTCCACAATATGCATATTAGCCCTTATGAAAAGGGCAACCGCTTTAACCATGACCCCAAGCGGCAGCGGAAACTGCTGCTGCACCGGGCCGAGATTCGCCGCCTGATCGGCAAGACCCAGCAGCAGGGATTGACCCTGGTGCCGCTGAAAGTGTATTTCCGGCGTGGGTTGGCCAAAGTCGAACTTGCCCTGGCCAAGGGGAAAAAGCTGCATGATAAGCGCGAGGACCTTGCCGAAAAGGATGCCCAGCGGGAAATCGAAAGGGCGGTTCGGGGCAAACTGAAGGGAGAGTAGCAGGGCTCTTTTGTCGAGCTGCCGGCGGGACTAAATCCCCCGGTGTGTGCTATAATATAGATAGTATGGATTGAACAATGCTCGTTGGCAAATGAATATGGGGGCGTACTGGTTTCGACGGGGGAATGAGTGGCAAGAGCAGCGAGTCGGGATCCCACCATCCCGTTAAACGGTGGAAATGTTTATAACTGCCAACGAAAATTACGCATTAGCTGCTTAAGGCAGCTACGTCCTACCTCGGCTTTTCCGCGACTGGGGATTAGGGCGTCACATTAGCGGGATACCGTTAGGCCAATTCTCGGAGGCTAAAACGGGAACCTGATCGAGATAGCGATGGTGAAGCCTGTCGGTGGGCGTCACCGGAGCGAAGTTTAAACCATCCGACTGCACTCGGAGAAACTCTTGTGGCTTGTCTTTCGGACAGGGGTTCGATCAATGGGTCGCCCTGGGTGGCAACACCCAGGTGAAAACCTGGCTTACATCGGTGAAACCTAAGTAGCGCAAGCTATAAGGCAATACCGAGGGGTGCAAGCCCTGTAGAGACTCAAGGCTTTAGCCTTGGATGGAGAGCGTCGACAGCACAGCTAAAGCTCTTCATAACACGCCAGGTACCCGTTACAAACGGGTAAAGATATAGTCCACGCTGCAGGGAAACCTGCAGAGCAACGTGTCCCCTCGCCTCCACCAAATATTGACCGTGGAATGCCAGCAATTCGTGCTGGCATTTTTTATTTGGGCGAAAAGAGGTTCGGAGTGGGTAATGGAATTTTATTTTTAGTGATTTCTTGCGATAGCCAGTAGCCGAACCCCTGGTTTTATTTAACTAGCCCGCAGTTTCGCTCAACAATTGTTCGTGGTACAGGCCGTAGCTAGGCTTCGCTCGGGCTCGCAAGAGCATGTGTGAGTTCTGACGCATTTGAATACTTGGTTTTGTAGAGTACATGAACAGCCTGACAATTCCTTCCCGGTTTCCAAGGAGTGTTTTCCGCAGGCAGTGTACTCTTCACTACCGTTTCATATCCTTATTTGCCTCTTGAACTTGGATTTGGTGTCCCGTCTAGGTTTCCCTGCCAGTGAATGGCGTGTTTTTCAATTAATTGACAGAAAGAGCGCTGGTAGAATATGCTAGTCCTATCGGTCGATAGGGCTTTTTTTCTGCCCTAAAATAGGGACGAGACCTTCACGGGGTCCACGTGTTTGCCGACACCGCTCCCCGGAAAGGTCCAGAATGGTGGCCAAACTCTCTTTATCAACAGCGCCAAAGCCATCGACTGATTTCATACCATAACACTATATATATGGAATTTCACGTTCACCCTTTGCAGGAAGGGATTGCTGTATATTACCGCGACATCACGGACAAGAAGAAAGCCGAAGAGGCGCTGCGTCTTTCTGAAGAAAGATTTTATTAAGCCTTTCATGCATCTCCGGACATCAAGTCTGTCTCCGAAATGGAAACAGGGATATATATAGATGTAAATGACCGATTACAGACTTTTGGCTATACCCGGGAAGAAGTTATAGGTCATAAGGCGGAAGATTTGATTTGGGCACCCGGGGATCGTCAAAATTTGATTGAGATATTTTTGAAGGAAGGTAAGATTGAAAACCGGGAATTTGTTTATAGAGCCAAATCCGGTAAAGCAATAACACTTCTCTTTTCCGTGGTCCCAATTGAAATAAACGGTAAACATTATGCTTTGGCTTCCGGCTGCGATATCACCAAAGTTAAACAATTGGAAAACAAGGTTGTTCCCAAAGAATTAAAAAATCTCAATCTGATCTTGGAATCCATTTATCCGCTTCTCTTGGCCGATGCTGTCAAAGAGGATAAAATTACTATTTTGGAAACGGCGGACATAGCCTTCACTTAAATGAGAAGGAAATACGCCAGTTGGTTCTAAATCTGGTCAGAAACGGGTTGTTACAGTATTGCCCACCGGCACAATGCTAAGATTAATATCAAGACAAGTTCTTCCGGGACCACGTTTTTGGTAAGGTTTAAGCTTATGCGAAGTATGAGCATAGTACCCGGTTCTGCTTAAAGGTATTTTCTGTTCCCAGTTTACCCCAAGATTGGTGAAGCGCCCTCGCCTCCAATAAATTAAAAAAACGAGCAGACCACATACGGTCTGCTTAATTTTTCTGCCAGTGATTCTTTCGAGGTCGTTTGAAACTGAACAGGAAACTGGTTAAAGCGAATCCGACCCCGAATCTATGAGTTGTTTCCGGGATTTCCTTCATTGTTTCGCATATAATTGGGCTCGCCAGCCCGGTGATTTGGGGATAATTTTCCATGTGACGGTCCCAGGAACCGAGCGACCGGTCATAAACCTTACAGCATAGGATTTGGCATAGTTCTCCGCATCATTTATGGTATCCCATTCGTAGATGCCTTGAAAGTCGCCGGTTTCTTCATTCAGCATCCAAAACTTCGACCGAAACCCCGGTAACCCAACAAAGAATGGTATTGGTATGGTGGCGAACATCTTGTTTTGGCGCGGGGTCATATTGGCAACGTGGAACCTAACCTGAAAGATTGCAAGTGGCTCTCTTTCCTTACCTGGTGGGCAGTTTAACTTGGCATGCTTGAATATCTTGAACTTTTGGCCATCACTCATCACTACAGTCTGACCCAGGCATTCGCGGGGAAAGTTGATTCTTCCGGTAAGTACATATCCCAGGAAGCGTAATAAGGAACTCATTGGGTTTAATGTTTTCATATTAACATCCCCCTTACAGACTCTGTTGAGCCCGGACACCGTTAATCAAACACTTGAAAGCTAGTTTGAGTTTTCCCCTAAGCTCAGGACCTTCACTGGTGGACCGGGCGAAGTAGAGAACTAACGCCTGCAGCATCTGGAATATGAGTCCCGGTTCCAGGTCGCTCCTAAGGATACCTTTGTTTATCCCCTCCTCCAAGAACCTGATAATCCTAACTGTCAATTCGTCCCGATGCCGATATACGGTCTCTTCAATTGAAGGATAGTCCATGAAAACTTCCTGCAGGATATTGATGTGCGGGCCTCCCACTACCTCAGAGAAGTGTTCGGCCATCCTATCCAGAGCCGTAAGGTAGTCCGGCTCGTTATCAATAATAGCAACCATTTTGGATTGAATTCCCTGCACATACTCCACGATGACTTTTTCTACTAGGTCTTCTTTGGATGAAACCATTTTGTAAAGTGTGTTTTTCGCTAAGCCTGCCGTGGCAGCCAGTTGGTCCATACTCCAACCCCGGACACCCTTCTGAAAGATGAAGGAGGTTGCGGAGTCCATGATTCTCTGTTCAAGACGCTTGTCTGTCGTTTTCAACAAAACACCCCCTTATACTCAAATAGTATAACGAGTATAAAAATAAGTCAACCAAAATATAGAGCGTAAGGAGCGAGTGTTTAACACATCGCTCCTTTTTCAGTGCGCCCGGCATGGGCGTTGTCTCTAGGGTGAAAGTCCCGAACAACGAAGGTAGCAGTAGTTGTAGCTTAAGGCAAGGGTGTCCGTGGTGACGCGGAATCTGAAGGAAGCCGGCGGCAA
>Ga0074195_1000223_pt1 | contig 133636 bp, 118 predicted proteins | sample EPASupsiteHSE623_FD_64525 | JGI IMG/M metagenome (GOLD analysis project Ga0074195, IMG submission 64525) | Bioremediated contaminated groundwater from EPA Superfund site, New Mexico - Sample HSE6-23 | ecosystem: Environmental > Aquatic > Deep subsurface > Groundwater > Contaminated ...
AACGAAGGAATTTAGGGCATAGACCCTGTGAGACATGGGAGGTTTGCCACCGGAGAGCATGTGGATACCAACGGCCGGAATAAGCTCAAAAAAGACAGGTGTTTATTCAGGTCACCCTTGCCCATCCAGTTTTATGCATAAATGAGCATTATATCCATGTGGCGAGTTTTGGGTAATGTGAAAGTCTAAGAAAAATCAAGCAATCAAGAGAAAACGTTAGATTTAAGAGGGAGCGGTCTATAAATGGCTCCTCTTTGTTTTTTGATTAAAAAAGATTTTCTTTAGCAAAAAACGACTTTTTCTCCAAAGGTAATATGCAAAAACATCTCGAAATTTATCTCACCAGGCTATGTTTAAGGCTTCGGGACTCCAAAAAAAATTTGCTCGAAGGGTTGGGTGGAGCCCAAAGTACATTCAATGAAGCTTTATTATTGATACCGCAATAACGGGTTGTCACTTGAAAAGACGGGGTGAAGAAGTTGGTGGAGAAAGAGTCAGGTCAAGAAAACAATATTGAGCAAGTAGACAATCAGCTGGATTTGCCTGTAGACAAGGCCGAGGGAGATGATATCAATTTCGGGGAACCTGCTGGCAAACCCCTTTCCAACATAACTGGAGGATTCATCAATGATGAGCAGTCCGAAAAAGAACTCTGCGCGATTGTCGGTATCGGAGCCTCCGCCGGGGGCTTGGAGGCTGTCACGCGGCTGCTTGAAAAATTGCCAAACGATACCGGTATGGCCTTTGTGCTTGTTCAGCACCTGGATCCCAAACACAAGAGCGCGTTAACCGACATATTTTCCAAGATTACCTCTATGCCGGTCAGCGAGGTGGAAGATAAAACGGTGGTAAAACCTGATCGCGTCTATATCATTCCACCCGGTAAGGTCATGTCTGTTTCTCAAGGGGTCTTAAACCTTATGCCCCGGGAAGATACGGCAAGGCAGTATATGTCAATTGATATTTTCTTCGAATCACTGGCAAAGGATCAAAGCAGTAAGGCGATTGGCGTAATTTTATCGGGAACAGCGGCAGACGGTTCCCGAGGGTTGAAAGAGATCAAAACCGTTGGAGGCATCACCTTTGCCCAAAAACCACAAACGGCAAAGTTTGGCGGCATGCCGCTCAATGCTATCGCTACCGGTGTCGTGGATTTTGTCTTGCCTCCAGAAGAAATAGCTAGTAAACTCGGTAATATCGCTCGTTCCAGCGTCTTCGACGCCAAAACGGCAGAAACCGGCAAGTTATTTTCTGACGGCGCCGATGAACTCAACCAGTTTTTTACTATACTGAAAAAAGCCAGTGGCACAAATTTCTCCGAGTATAGAGAATTAACCATAAGGCGGCGCATCTTGCGGCGGATGGTCTTGCAAAGGATTGAAAATCTGGGTGATTATGCTAATTACCTGCGGGAAAACCCAGCGGAAGTTAAGGAATTATATCAAGACATCCTGATTAACGTCACTAACTTTTTCCGGGGTCCGGAAGCATTTGAGGCTTTAAAAAGCCTGGTTTTCCCGGCTATCATAAAAAACAGGGCGCCTGGAGAGCCTGTCAGGGTGTGGGTGCCGGGGTGTTCTACCGGCGAGGAGGCTTATTCAATAGCAATTGTATTGATTGAGTTTTTGGGGGATGATGCTGTCAATACTCCGGTACAGATATTTGGCACGGACATTAATGAGACGCTCATTGAGAAAGCACGGGTAGGCATATACCCGAAAAGCATTAAGGCTGACGTTTCATCTGAGCGGCTCCGTCGCTTCTTTTCAAGGGTGGATCAAGGCTACCAGATCAGTAAGACGGTTCGCGACATGTGCGTTTTCGCCAGGCAGGATATGGTCAAGGATCCGCCTTTCTCCCGGTTGGACCTGATCAGTTGTCGGAATGCGATCATTTATTTTGGGCCAGCTTTGCAAAAGAAACTTTTTCCGGTGTTACATTATGCCCTCAAGCAAAAAGGTTTTCTTTTCCTGGGATCTTCGGAGTCCGTTGGCGCATATGCAAACTTGTTTAATCTGGTAGACAAAAAGTACAAGATTTATTCGAAAAAAGCCGTTTCAACTCTTTTGGTACACGAGGTTAACGCTAGCGAATATGCAGCGGCTACTATAGAGAACCGCGAGAAGATCAGCCGGAGCGACCTGGACATCAGTCTTAAGTTTAACGTGCTGGAAGAAGCCAATCGTATTGTCCTGAGCCAATATGCTCCGACCGGTGTTATTATTAACAGCGATCTGGAAATAATTCAGTTCCGCGGCCGTACCGGAGCTTATCTCGAACCTTCATCAGGAACGCCGAGCTTGAAACTTTTTAAGATGGTCCGGGACGGTTTGTCGCTTGGGTTGCACAGCGCCATTAACCAGGCGAAGAAGGAAAATATCCCAGTCAGAAAGGCAGGACTGCAAGTTATTATTAATGGTCTGGCCAATCGTGTCAATATCGACGTGATCCCTATCGAGGAGACACATAAAAAAGAAAAACACTTCCTGATATTGTTTGAGAAAGTTGTCCCTCAAGCCCTGTCTGGGAAGAATGCCGGCAGTGATGCGGCAGGATTGGAACAGACGGCGCGGGGGGGCAAAAAAAACAACCAACTGCTTGGATTGAAACATGAGCTTGCTGCCACGAAAGACTATCTTCAATGCGTTATTGAACAACACGAGTTAACCAATGAGGAACTCCGGGCCGCTAACGAAGAAATCCAATCAAGCAACGAAGAATTGCAGAGCATGAATGAAGAGCTGGAAACCGCCAAAGAAGAGCTTCAATCATCCAATGAAGAATTGATGACATTAAATGATGAAGTGCAAAACCGCAACCTGGAATTGGGCAAAATCAGCAGTGATTTGTTTAATCTGTTCCGCAGCATTAATATTCCGGTCGTCATGCTCAGCAATGATTTACATATCCGACGATTCAACCCCTCTGCGGAAAAAGTATTGAACCTGATTGCCACTGACATCGGACGTCCTATTACCGATATCAATATAAATTTCTGCAACTATGATTTGGAACAAGCGATCCTGGAAGTGATGGATACGCTCATCAGTAAAGAGCAGGAAGCGCAAGACCGGTATGGTTGCTGGTATTCTGTGCAAATTCGTCCTTACAGGACCACGGAGAACAAAATAGATGGCGTTGTTATTACATTTGTAGATATTAATACGATCAAAACAAGCCTCGCATTATCCCAGGAGGCCCGTCAATATGCGGAAGCGATTGTGGAGACCGTTCGGGAATCTCTCCTGGTTCTCGACGCCGATTTGCATGTAAAATCGGCCAATAAAGCTTTCTATCAGGCCTTCAATGTTACACCAGAGGAAACAGCGAACAAGAGTATCTTTGAGCTGCAAAATAGACAGTGGGATATTCCCAAATTACGGATCCTTTTGGAGGACGTTCTCTGTAAAGCTTCAATGTTCGAAGATTTTGAAGTTGTTCATGATTTTCCTCACGTCGGTTACAGGAGGATGTTAGTCAATGCCCGCCGGATTGTTGGCTCGAACAACCAAACGAAAATGATTCTAATGGCCTTTGAAGACGTGACAGAGGCATGTAAGGGTTCAGAGCAGTTCAGTTAAACCTTCGGTGGATGATTAGCTTCACAGAAACACGACGAATAGCCTGCCAGCCTTGATAGAAAGTGATAGTTTTCGGGAGGATTTATATGTGGCAATATTTAAAGCGAGTGCTAACAGTGGGATGATGGATTCCGGCAACTTCCAGCAGTCTATTAAAGGTTCTTACGAGGATAAAATCCAGCGCCTGAGAGATGAATTAGAAACAAAGCAGCTAGACTTGGAGGCGAAATGCCAGGCGTTGCAGGAAGCCCTTGAAGAGTTGGAAGAATCCCGGAATCGCTATGCGGCTCTTTACGACTTTGCCCCGGTAGGTTATGTCACCATCGATTGTAAAGGCTGCATACAGGAGATAAACATAACCGGCGCATCTTTGATAGGCTTAGAACAGTCTCAATTGATAGGCATACCAATGAGCGTTTTTATTGCTAAGAGCGATTTAAAGCTGTTTCTGGACCATTTGCGCCGTTGCAGGCGAATAAATGAAAAAGTAACAACAGAATTAAGTCTCGCGACAAAAGGTGGCGTGTCGGTCCAGGTGCAACTCCTAAGTGTCCTTCATAAGAGCGCTGGCGGTTGCATCCCTCAGTACAAAACTGTTATCACTGATATCTCCGAACGTAAGCGATATGAAAGAGAATTAGCCCGCCTTGACCGATTAAATTTAATAGGAGAAATGGCTGCTGGTATCGGACATGAAGTCAGAAACCCGATGACCACCGTGCGGGGTTTTTTACAGTTGCTTGGGAAAAAAGAACAGTGTGCACAATACACGGAACAATTTAATCTTATGATCGACGAATTGGATAGGGCCAATTCGATAATAACAGAATTCCTCTCTCTGGCCAAAAACAAGGCAATACATTTAAAGGTGCAAAACCTTAATCCAATAATTGAAAACCTATTTCCGCTAATTCGTGCAGACGCTATGGTTTCCGACAAGCATGTTAACTTGGATCTGGACGATATTCCAGCTTTACCATTGGACGAAAGGGAAATTCGCCAACTTGTCCTCAACCTTGTTCGCAACGGCCTGGAAGCAATGTCACCCGGAGGGAATCTGACTATAAGATCGTCCACGGACAGTAAGGAGGTGGTTTTATCAGTGCAGGATCAGGGTAAAGGGATTGAACCCGATGTACTTGAAAAGATTGGCACTCCTTTCTTCACTACCAAGGATAATGGGACAGGCTTGGGGTTGGCAGTTTGTTATAGTATCGCTGCCAGGCACAACGCCGTTATTAATATAGAACCCAGTCTTATGGGTACAACCTTTTTTGTTATGTTTAAAGTTCCAAAAGAGCAATTGTAAAAAATACCTTCACTTATCAGGCAAGCACAGCCCTTTTGGCTTAGTTTCCAGTACCGCGAGCCAAAACTTATTATTCAGAAGCGAATGAAGTTACTTTTCAGACTGCGTTAATTTAAACGTATGGGCGGTATTTGACTGGGTTCAGTCAAATACCACCCATTCTAAGTTTTGAGGAGGCAGAGTCTTCAATTCGCTCCAACTGAAAGGCTACCGCGGCGATCAGTTTCTCTTATTTCTCGCTTTTAATTCGCATTGCATAGAACGAGCGCCATACGAAAATAAATGCGACAACAAGGAATGCAAGCCCAATGTAAGGGGCAATATCTCTCAATGACTCAGAAATCGCAATTTCCATTGCCAATAAACCAAACAGGGTAGTGAACTTAATAATGGGATTTAGGGCTACAGAAGAAGTATCTTTGAAAGGATCGCCCACAGTGTCGCCTACCACAGTGGCATCATGTAAAGGAGTACCTTTTTCCTTCAAATCCACTTCCACAACTTTTTTCGAATTATCCCAACAACCGCCGGCATTAGCCATAAATACCGCCTGGTACAAACCGAATATGGCGATGGAAATCAGGTATGCGACAAAGAAGGCAACCGGTTCATTACTGCTCTTGGGTGCGGAGAGCATGGCAAACGCCAGGGCAAATGAGAATATCGCGATAAAAATGTTGAACATACCTTTTTGAGCATACTGGGTACAAATCTTGACAACTTCTTTGGACTTTTCGGTAGCAGCCTTCTGGCTGGCATCTTCATCAAGCTGGATATTATTCTTAATGTACTCAACAGCTCTGTAAGCCCCGGTTGTAACAGCCTGGGTTGAAGCTCCGGTAAACCAGAAGATGACAGCACCACCGGCCAAAAATCCTAAAATTGTATAGGGATTAAGAATGTTAAGGACTGTTTCAGGTTCAACCCCCAACACATTCCTGATCACCAATATCAGGGAGAAAATCATGGTTGTGGCTCCCACAACCGCCGTACCGATTAAAACCGGCTTGGCCGTTGCCTTAAAGGTATTTCCCGCCCCATCGTTTGCTTCAAGATAGTACTTGGCCTTTTCGAAATCGGGTTTAAAACCGTATTCTTCTTGGATTTCCTTTTCGATGTTCGGTACTGATTCAATCAGAGAAAGTTCATAGATGGACTGGGCATTATCGGTAACAGGTCCGTAACTGTCAACAGCAATAGTAACGGGACCCATGCCCAGGAATCCAAAAGCCACCAGACCAAATGCGAAAATGGACGGATAGATCATGATTTCCGCCAAGCCGTATCCACTTGCAAAATATGAAGCAAACATCAGGCCGAAGAATACCATACCTTGCCAGAAAGCACTGAAATTACCCGCCACCAAACCGGACAAGATATTCAGTGAAGCGCCGCCTTCTCTTGAAGCTTTGACTACTTCCGCAACGTGGGCCGATTTCGGGCTGGTAAATATCTTGGTGAATTCAGGAATCAACGCTGCTCCCAAAGTACCGCAGCTAATGATGACGGAAAGAACAAACCAAAGACCCTGAGCCTTTTGAGCTACTACCGAACCTGGTCCCAACATCAAGTAGCTGATCATAAATGTCACAACAATCGAAAGAATGGAAGTAATCCACACCAGATTGGTCAGAGGCTTTTCAAAATCTATGTCATCCGTGCCGCTGTATTTCGCTTGGCTGAACGCTTTATTAATGTAGAACGAGGCTACGGATGTAATAATCATCAGGATACGCATGACAAAGATCCAGGTAAGAAGGCTGCTCTGCAGGGAAGAGTCCACAGCCAGAACAATAAACGAGATTAACGCAACGCCTGTAACACCATAAGTCTCAAATCCGTCGGCCGTGGGCCCAACACTATCACCCGCGTTATCTCCCGTGCAGTCGGCGATAACACCAGGGTTACGGGGGTCGTCTTCTTTAATCTTAAAAGCAATTTTCATGAGGTCGGAACCAATATCGGCAATTTTGGTAAAAATACCACCGGCAATACGCAATGCGCTGGCACCCAAAGACTCACCGATAGCAAATCCAATAAAACTCGCTCCCGCGAGATCCCGGGGAACAAAAAGCATGATAATCAACATCATAATGAGTTCGACGCAGATTAACAGTACGCCGATGCTCATTCCTGCATCCAGAGGAATACTCAAAAGCTTTACGGGCTTCCTTTCCAGAGCAGCAAATGCCATCCGACTGTTGGCAAGTGTATTAATCCGAATACCATACCAGGCAACACTATAGGAACCAAGAATACCAATCACAGTCCAAGCTAAAATCAGTAATACCCCACCAATTGGTGTTTTCTGAAGGAAACCAAAGTAAAAGGCGATACATATTCCGATGAAAATAAGTAATATACCAAGAAACTTGCCCTGTTGAACCAGATAGGTTTTACAGGTTTCGTAAATGATATTTGCCACATCCAGCATGGACTTATGTGCTTTGATTTTATTTACTTTTGTAAACTGGTAAAAACCAAACAGCATTCCCAGGATACAAACCAAGATACCCGCTAAAAGCAAAGTATTTTGCTCCGGGCTTAAATCCGGAATCTTAAGGTTTGCTTCACTGGCAAATACCGTGGCTGGCGAAAGTACGAGGATCAGTGCGCTGAAAAAACCGCCAAACATTGCTCTTGCCATTGTCTTTTTGGACTTCCCCATGGATAGAACATCCATTTTGGTATACCCCCCTTTGATTCTCCTCACAAACAAAAAACGGTTCATTAACCAACAGTTATTATACTATAGGGGACTGGATTATTCCATATGCACCAGTATAGACCTTCAAAAAATTCACGTAGTTTTATTTGAGAAACATTCCATAAAAATCTAGTCATGCACACATTTCGACATAAAATTGATATATGTACTTATATACTTAAGATTGTGAATTGGGAGGTTATTTTTGCGATTTAATGCAAAAATAGGAGTGACTCAACATGGAACTAATTGAGTTAATGCGAAGTATTAAGAGTGGCGAGCATGTAACTTATATGCATTATGAGGCAGCTAAAAGGATTGATTACTTCGCTGCCTTCTTGGCCGTAGGCATTGAGAGAAATGAAAAGTGCGTATATTGGGTAGAAGATACAGCCCTTAAAGATATCACGGAAAACCTAAAACATTTCAATGTCGACGTCAGCGCGTGTATTGCAAGAAGGCAGCTCATAATTTCCCCCGCAAAAGAATTCTATTTGGAGAACGGCACCTTTTTGGTAGAGATGGTAATGAAGAAATGGTTAGGGCTTTTAGCAGATGCCAAAAATGAAGGTTTTACCGGTATAAGGCTTATTGGCGAAACTGGATGGATTTATGATGAAAAACTATTTATGGAGTTTATAAAATATGAATCCGAATTCAACGAAAAATATTCAGGGGCCGAGTTCACAGCCATTTGCCAATATAAAGTAGATAAATGTACTGATGAGATGATTAGATGGATTTTGCAGGCTCACCGTTATGTTCTTTATGATAACGGTAGGGAAGTAAGCCTATTGACCTGTCCGGAGCTGCTATATTCTGAGACTATGGTAAAGTTCTTACATGAATCTATCAAAGATAGGGCCATGTTAAATCAGACATGTCGTCATTTGGGATATATTAATAAGCTGACCTTGCAGGCGCTTTACCAGCAAGGACCACAAAATGCCGTGGAACAAGCTATTAAATACCTTGCTTGTGAGTACGGCGCCGAAATTGCCTTGTCTGTGGCTTTTGATAAGGATAGCCAAAAGGTGCGGTTCGTCTGTTGTCATGGTTTGGATATGGAGAAGGCGATCAGCACAATTGCGGGACCAATAGCACTTTATCTTTTTGAATATGCCTGTCAAGTGTCTCCCTCAGTCATTGAAGTCTCCGGTCAGCCCGTGTCCATGTTATCCGACATTTGGGGCCTAAGAGATATTCGCCGTTTAGCGGTTATACCAACAAAAAATGGGAGTTCTATTGTGGGATTGCATTTCTTTGGATGGGCTCAGGATGCTTCCTGGGGAAACATTGAATTGCTTGACTATTTTTTAAATGCAGTATCGATGAAATTGGACTTCCACTATCTTCAGGAGAAGGCTTTTGAAAAGAAAAAAGTAGTAGAAAATCTAAAGGCTTTGGGCACTTTGACGAGTGGTATAGCCCATGAATTTAATAATATATTAGCTGTGATTATAGGCAATTGCCAACTCCTGCAACAAAAGCTTCAGGACCAGGGAGTTTCTATGTTTGTTTCCGAGGTTGCAACTGCGGCAGAAGATGCCGCCCAGATAGTCCGCAGGATTCAGAATTACTCACGCCCCCAGGCTGCGTGTGAAAGAAAAAACATTCAAGTGAACTCCGTTATTACATCTGCCTTAGAATTTACGCGTACAAAATGGGCTAATGAATTGGTTGCCAAAGGGTTTACCATAAAAGTTGTTACCAACCTTTGTTCCCAAAAATGGGTTTGCTGCTGTGAAGCTGAGTTGAGAGAAGTATTGGTGAATCTTATATTGAACTCGGTAGATGCCATGCCATTCGGCGGTATGTTAAGCTTAAGTTCCGAGGATGTTGGTAGCAAGGTGGTAATAAGTGTTTCTGATACCGGGATAGGGATGACCGACGAAGAAATCAGTATGATTTTCAACCCGTTTTTCAGCACAAAACGCGAGCGCGGTACCGGGCTCGGGCTGACTATCAGCAAGAATATAATAACCGCCCATGACGGGGAGATCACCGTAGAATCGGAAAAGGATAGAGGAACAATATTCAAAATTATTCTTCCCGAAGGATCCTGTACTGATATTGGGGAAGACGATAACCCCTCACTTACTACCGGTTCATTAAACATATTGGTGGTCGATGACGCTGAGCAGGTGCTTCGTACTTTGCATAGCCAGCTTGAGGCTCTGGGGCACATGGTCTTTAGTTATAAGGCGGCGTCTGATTTACTGAACAGCAACCAGCACCTCAAGGCAGACTTAGTTATTACCGACATTGGTATGCCGGGAATGAACGGTATTGATTTGGCCAAAGTAATAAAACGATGTAATACCAATTTGCCGGTACTTTTGATGACTGGTTGGTTCGAGGATTCTCTGCGCGTAGAGGCTATGGAAACCGCCGATGGAATACTGTATAAGCCTTTTACTCTTTATGAATTACAGCAGCAGATAGATAGATATAAAAAACAAAAATAACTTCGGCGCCCAAATATTGACCGGGGAATGCTGGCTTTTTGAAGCCGGCATTTTCTTTTTGGGAGGAAGGGGGTTCAATGGGGTGCAAAGACACTGGTCACATATGCAGATTTTAATTGGCAGATCGAACGTTTGGGTTTAATATGGGAGTAGTAATGCGCTTACTCAAGGTGTAGGCGGCCGATTTCGCAGAGGGGGGAATTCGCCTTTCCGCCGCGCTTCCCAGCGGTAAATAATTTAAATCCAACCATGGGAAATACTTTAAGAAAGGATTATAATTAGATGAACATTTTAAAAAGCTTTAGCTTTGAATTGCCAACAAGGATTGAATATGGTGTGGGAATATGCAGCAAGCTGGCCGATGAGCTGAAAAAGTTGGGTGCTAAAAGAATACTTATAGTTACAGACAAAGGTATAATAAAAGCCGGCTTGTTGGAAGGGATTATCAATATAATTAAAGATGCAGGGGTGGACTGGGAAGTATTTGACGAGGTAGAACCTAATCCCAAAGATTACAATGTTCAAAAAGGCGCAGAGAAGGCGCAACAGTTTAAAGCAGATACCCTAGTTGCTGTTGGTGGAGGAAGTCCCATTGATTGTGCTAAAGCTATGGGGGTAGTTGTAACCCACGGAGGGCAGATCAGGGATTATGAAGGTTATGATCGGATCACAAAAGAAGTGTTGCCTTTAATCGCAATACCGACTACAGCCGGTACAGGAAGCGAGGTTACCTTTAGCTCGGTAATTACCGACTCCCGGGAGAAACATAAATTTGGCATCAAGAATCCCAAAATAGCCGCTAATGTGGCCCTGGTTGATCCGGCACTGACTGTGACCATGCCTCCAAAATTGACTGCGTCTACAGGGATGGACGCACTTACTCATGCTATTGAGGGGTATACCGCAAAAGTGGCAGAACCCTTGGCGGATGCTGCAGCGTTGCATTCAATAAAATTAATAACAAAGTATCTACGAACTGCGGTTATTGAGCCGGATAATATGGAAGCCAGAGGCGGCATGCTCTTGGGTAACTTATTGGGGGGAATAGCCTTTAGTCATTCAGATGTTGCTGCGGTCCACTGCATGGCGGAGGCTCTTGGCGGAAAATATGATGCTGCCCATGGTGAATGTAATGCAATAATTTTACCCGAAATAATGGAATTCAACATGAACTATTGTCGGGAAAGGTATGCCATTGTAGCTTCTGCCATGGGAATTGTTTATGACGATGTGGAAGAGGGTGCCCGAAAAGCCGTTGCGTCAATCAAAAAACTTGCGGAGGATATCAACCTTCCAACCTTTAAATGCCTTGGGGTAATGGAGGATGATTTGGAAGAGTTGGCTCATCTTTCTGCTATCAATCTATCCAATGATGATAACCCCAGACCAATGGGAAAGGAAGAATACCTGGAAGTTTTCCGGAGGTTATTTGAAAAAGGCTGTTAACAAATGTGTTTCATTTCACCGTTGGCGGGAGGAACAACTTACATGGACCGGGTTTCATGGATCGCTTTTTCGACCATCAGCATTATCTTTGGTTCAACTTTTTTGGCGATCAGGATTGGTTTGGACTACATGCCTCCCTTTACTTTTGCCGCTCTAAGATTTCTTCTGGCTTCGGCTTTGTTATTCGTTTACCTTTGGTTGAAACAAAAAAGAATTTCCTTGACATTGCGGCAGTTTGGCCACTTACTGGTTATCGGTTTTTTTATGACGGCGTTTCCATTTGGCCTTACCTTCTGGGGGCAGCAGTTCGTCTCCTCCGGCATGGCGGCGGTGTTAACAAGCACCATGCCCTTCTTTGTGGTTTTTCTAGCTCACTTTTTTCTGGCAGAACGAGTAACTGTCACCAAGATCCTGGGGGTAGCGGTGGGGTTTGCGGGAGTTCTACTCCTTTTCATTGACCAACTGGGCAGCGGGGCTACTCTTGCCGGCGGGCTGGCGTTGGTAGGCAGTGCGGCTGGTTACGGGGTAGGCAACGTTTACTCCAAGAAATTTGGATCGGGAATTGCCCCTGATGTAACCAACACGATCCAGACACTGGTAGGGGGCATTATTCTAGGGGTCGGCAGTCTGTTACTAGAGCGCGGGCACCACTTCACCTTCCACTGGAAAGGGGTGGTGGCTTTGTTGTTCCTTTCGGTTTTTGGTTCAGCGGCTTTTGGGCTGTTCTTCTGGCTGATGCAGCGTGCAACTGTTACCACCATGTCCCTGATAGCTTTTGCGATTCCGGTAGTCTCTGTTTTATTGGGTACCATCGTAGGAGAAACCCTCAGCTGGGTGATGCTAGTTGGCATAATCTTAATTTTTATCGGGATGGCGCTTAGTCAAGGTACGGGCGAACGATTATTTAGGATGAAAAATCGCCTTTCCGCAGTGCTACCAAGTGATGAATAAAGGTAGCCTGTAGTTAATAATGCGAACTGGCATATGCTTGTGAGCCGGGTAAAAGTGGGATAGAACAAAATAAAACTGACTACAATATCAATATGAACACGAACACAAAAAACACTTCGGCATATACAGTGGCAGCGGTTTACATAGGAACGGTCGTTGGGGCGGGGTTCGCTTCGGGTCAGGAAGTTCTTCAGTTCTTCACTTTTTTTGGCCTTCCCGGCCTCCTGGGGTTAGCCTTTGCCGCTGTTATGTTTGTCTTTTTTGGGCTGATTATCCTGGAACTTGGCAAGCGTTTGAATGCCGACTCCCACCGTGAAGTCATCCATTATGCCGGGGGGCGTTGGTTGGGGACGGTTTTTGACGGGGTAATCACTTTTTTTCTTTTTGGGGCTTTAACGGCAATGGCCGCAGGGGCGGGAGCTGTTTTCCGGGAGCAATTCGGTTTGGCTCCGGTGCTTGGAAGCCTGGTAATCGTGGCAGCAACCATGCTGACCGTTCTTGTTGGAATATCCGGAGTAATTAAAGCGATTAGCTTCGTTGTACCCCTGCTGCTGATCTCGGTTTTGGGGATTTCTTTAGCCACTTTGGTAACTCAACCGATTGACCCCGGTGCGGTTGCGCGATTTGCTGCGGCTTCCCGACCTCCAGTACCGTTTTGGCCCCTGTCAGCGGTTGTGTATGTCTCATACAACCTCGTTCTTGGTCTGGCAGTACTGGCACCGTTGGGGAGATATGTCAACAATCTTAAAGTCCTGCAGCGAGGGGCCATATACGGGGGAATCGGACTGGGCGTCGGCGCGCTGGCGATAAACCTGGCGCTGCTGGCCAGAGTCCCTGCGATTACGAGGTTTGAAGTCCCTATGGTCTTTATCGCGGGCCAGCTGTCACCACTGATTCAGGCAGTCTATAGCCTGGTTCTGCTGGCGGAAATCTATACGACCGCTGTGGGCAGCCTTTATGGTTTCGTAGAACGGATAACCGACGAAAATAAACCTTTATTTAAATGGTTGGTTATCGGGACAAGTACCGCAGCATTTGTGGCCGGCCAGTTTGGTTTTTCCACCCTGGTGCGTTTCCTTTATTCGGGTGTGGGCTATGCCGGGTTGTTGATACTTGCCGGACTGGTGTTTGGATATGCCAGGGAACGCCTCGCCGCCCAGCCCGCCTTTAAACGGATATGGACAATTAAGCGAAAAAAATAAGGTCAGGGATTTGAATTTACAAACCTTCAGCCGTTAAAGTATCAATTTCACAAAGGAACCGGGAAAGGGCAACCCCTACAGTTCGGCCGGGTGGCCACCGGTCGGGCATTCGTTGGGTGCGGGGTATTCGCCGATGTTTGTGATATAATATTTAACATCAAAGAAATCTAGGAGGAACAGCCGTGGAAGAGAAGGACAAAAACTTAGAAATTATGCGTCAGCTTATTGAAAAGAAAAAGGAAAAAAGTGCATCCCAGGGCAGCGTGAAGCGCGGTCCGGAAGACTGGAACGGCACCAGAAGCCAAGGCCATAAGAAGCAGAAGAAAGGCGGCCTACCACCCAAGTAGATGATTGAAGCGAGGTATAGAAATGAAATCCCTCGTACTGGCGGAAAAGCCCAGTGTGGCCCGGGAAATCGGTCGGGTCCTGAAATGCAGCAGCAAAGGCAAAGGCTACCTTGAAGGGTCACAGTATGTGGTTACCTGGGCCCTGGGGCATTTGGTGACCTTGGCGGAGCCCGACGATTACGACCACAAGCTCAAGGAGTGGCGCATGGAGGATCTGCCCATGCTGCCGGACAAAATGAAGCTCAAAGTAATCAGGCAGACTGCTCAACAATTCCAGGTGATCAGGGGTTTAATGAAACGCGACGACATCAAGGATCTGGTGATCGCCACTGACGCCGGGCGGGAAGGGGAACTGGTGGCCCGCTGGATTATGGAAATGGCCAACTGGAAAAAGCCCTTCAAGCGGTTGTGGATCTCATCCCAGACTGACGATGCCATCCGCGAAGGCTTTGCCCGCCTGCAGCCCGGAACTGCCTACAACAGTTTGTACGACGCGGCGGTCTGCCGGGCGGAGGCCGACTGGTTGATCGGGCTCAACGTTACCCGCACACTAACCTGCAAGTTCAACGCCCAGCTCAATGCCGGCCGGGTCCAGACTCCTACCCTGGCTATGATTGTAAACCGGGAAAATGAAATCAAGCAGTTTGTTCCCGTCGACTACTGGACGGTAAGAGCGGACTTTGGAGATTATTTTGGAGACTGGCGCGGCCCTGATGGAGGCCGTCTCTATGACCAGGTACGGGTCGAGGAAATCGAGGCCAGAGTCAAGGGCCAACAAGGAACCATCAAGGAAGTAAAAACAGAGGCCAAGAACGAGCCTTCTCCTTTGGCCTATGATTTGACCGAGCTGCAGAGGGACGCCAACAGGCGCTATGGATGGCCGGCACAAAAGACCCTGTCGGTACTCCAGGACCTGTACGAACGGCACAAGCTGGTGACCTATCCGCGCACCGATTCCCGGCATATTACCAGCGACATTGTTCCGACCCTGCCGGTCCGCTTAAAAAGCATGGGAACGGGGCCCTACGCCGCGTTCGTCAAGCCGCTGCTGCAGAAGTCCCTAAATCCCGGCAAGCGTTTCGTCGACAACAGCAGGGTGACGGATCACCATGCCATCATTCCCACGGAACAACCCCTAAATCTTGCGGCATTGGGTCAGGAGGAAAAGCAGCTCTATGACCTGGTGGCCCGCCGTTTCCTTGCCGTACTGTATCCTCCCTACCGGTACGACCAAAGCAGCATTATCACCGTGGTTAATGGGGAGAACTTTTATTCCCGGGGCAAGGTAGTAACCGACCAGGGATGGCGGGCGATCCAGGGAGGCACTCTGGATAAAGAAGATACGGGTGAAGAACAAGTGCCGGAACAGACCCTTTCCCAGCATCAAAAGGGGGAAATCGTCCGGGTCAAGAGCTGCAAAACGGGTAAACATAAAACCCGGCCGCCGGCCCGTCATACGGAGGCCAGCCTGCTGACAGCCATGGAGAATTGCGGTAAGCTGGTGGAGGAAGAAAAACTGCGGGAATCGATAAAGGGCAGCGGGTTGGGAACTCCAGCCACACGCGCCGAGATAATTGAAAAGCTCATTCATGCCAGCTATATTGAGCGCCATGGTAAAGAACTGGTGCCAACTTCAAAGGGCATACAGTTGGTTGGCCTGGTACCCCCGGCTCTGCGGTCACCTGAGCTGACTGCCCAGTGGGAAGAGAGATTGGCCAATATCGCCCGAGGCAAAGGCAAAAAAGATGATTTCATGACGGCTATTCGCAAGGACACGGCGACACTGGTCAAGAGTGTCCGCTCCGATACCGCTGTCTACAAGGCGGATAATGTTTCCAAGTCGAAATGCCCGCTTTGCGGCCGCTTGATGTTGGTGGTTAACGGCAGGAAAGGTAAAATGTTGGCCTGTCCCGACCGCTCCTGCGGCTATCGCCAGCCCGAGAAGGAGGATTACCATTCTGGCAGGGGTGGTAGCAGCCGCGCCACGCAAAGACTTATCGCCCAACACAGCGACACGGAAGAAATAGGAACCAACCTGGGAGATCTCTTCAAGGCCGCCCTGGCCAAAAAGGAAGAGGAAAAGGCATAGGTCGGTCTTGGCGGGAGAATGCTGGCTTTTTGAGGCTGGCATTTTTGCTTTCCGGGAATTGGAGTTGGATGTTCTTTCCACCCGGCTCGCAAAATTTGAAGACAAACCGTGGGTTGGCATCACCAAAATTGGAAGGGAAAACCAGATTATTTGTCTAATTATTCACTAATACCTTTTACGGGGGTGGTGTCTTGACCAAAAAGACCGAGAGTTCGGCTGGACCAACGAATTATGGGGACGTACGGGGAATCCCAGATGAATTGAGGTATTCGTCCCAGCCGTTTGCTTTATGGCATCCCGATGGGCGTCTAATAGCTTTTAACAATGCTTTTTGTGAATTAACGGGCCATACTGGAGAAGAACTCTCGGAAGCGCCTTGGGATGTGCGCCTTACGCCCAAAGAGTGGGGGGAAAAACAGCCGCAAAAACAAGAACAAGATGCGCCCAACAACCAGATGTTTCAAGTTCTGGACGAACTTCCGGCCTATGTACTTCTCCTAACTCCTGACTTTCAAGTGCGTTATGCGAACCGTTGTTTTTCGGAAGTATTTGGCGAAAGCGGCAAAAGGTTTTGCTTCGAAATTTGTCATGGCCAAGATATGCCCTGTAAAGGCTGTCCAGTGTTGGAGGTCTTAAAAACAAAAAAACCCTATAACCATGAGGTGGCTTACAAGGACCGGGTATTCGAGGTTTACCATTACCCGTTTTACGATACTGACGGGTCTGCTTTGATATTGGTCTTCGGAGTTGACCTTACGGAACGAAAGCATTTTGAAAAAGAAATGGCTCGTTTGGACCGGCTGAATACTATTGGGGAAATGGCTGCCACTATTGGCCACGAAGTTCGAGGCCCGCTTACTACGGTGCGCGGGTTTTTGCAGCTGATAACAGTCAAACAAGACTGCTGTAAATGTAAGGATCACTTAGAGCTGATGATACAGGAACTCGACAGAGCCAATGGGATAATCACTGAGTTTCTGTCCTTGGCAAAAAATAAATCGGCAGCTTTAAAACGGCAGAACTTGAAAACTATAGTGGCGAACCTTTTCCCTTTACTTATGGCTGCCGCCACGCTGTCAGACAAACACATCAAGTTAGAACTGAACGATGTTCCAGACCTGTTTCTTGATGAAAAAGAAATCCGCCAACTTGTTCTAAACCTGGCCCATAACGGTTTAGACGCCATGTCGCCTAGGGGAGCTTTGACTATAACCACATTTGTTGAGGGTTATGAGGTGGTTTTAGCTGTACGCGACGAAGGGCCAGGGATTACTCCGGATCTTCTTGATAAAATTGGGACACCTTTCTTTACGACGAAAGAAAAGGGCACCGGCCTGGGACTAGCCGTTTGTTACAGCATTACGGCGAGGCATGATGCAAAAATTGATATTACAACCGGCCCCGATGGGACAACGTTTTTTGTCAGGTTTAAAATTACCGAGTGGTAAATCTCTACCTGACCGGCAATTTTTCAGGCTCGATCCTCGGCGGTGACAGTGACATGGCTTTTCTTTAGTTCCACTCTGGCATTACCCATCTGCAGGCTGGCGATTACACCTAAGATCATAATAAACATAGCCACCAGAAAAACCAGGTGCAGGGAGTCTGCAAGTGCGGCTTTCAGGGGCGGCAGCAAAACGTGCTGCAGCTGTATGGGAATTTTTTTAAGAGTATTAGGACTCAAGAGAGCATTGAATAAACCCTGAGGGTCAGAGCTCATCTTTGCTAACATGCCCCCGAAAGGTCCCCCCTGCAGTCCCTGAATACCCTGAACCACGGGGAAAAACTTTTGCTGCAGCAAATCGACAGAGCGGTGATTCAAAACTACTCCCAGTAAAGTTACCCCAAGTGTGCCGCCAATGCTGCGGAAAAACTGGCTTGAAGAAGTGACTACGCCCCGCAGTTCCGGTGGGAACACACTTTGCACTGCAATTGTCAAGGTTGGCATAACCAGACCCATCCCCAGCCCGAGGACCACAATAGAGGAAATTACACCTGTTTGCGTGGTGTTTACCGTCATCATACTTAAAAGGTAAAAACCGATCGCCATGATACCCATGCCTGCCGCACATTGGGTGCGAAAACCGATCCGAGTGACCAGCTGCCCTCCAAGCATACTGGTTAACATCATGGCGAACATCATCGGAATCATTGTATTTCCGGATTTCGTAGCACTAATCCCGATAACTCCCTGCATGAACAGCGGCAAAAACATGATGGCACCGAACATTCCCAACCCCATCAAAAACCCCACAACATTTGTGACGGCGAAAACCCTGTTCTGAAAGAGGTCTAAACTCAGTATAGGTTCTTGCGCCTTTCTTTCCACCAGGACAAAGGCCAGCAGGAATACAAAGGCGTTGCTCAGCAGCCCGGTGATCTGCCATGAACCCCAGGGATAATCTTTCCCACCCAGGCTTAAGCCCAGCAGGAGGGAGACAACCCCTACCATAAGGGTCGCGGCTCCGGCATAATCAATAGAAACTTGTTCTTTCATGCGTTTTTCACCCTGGAGTCCTAAAAAGATGCACACCGCAGCCAGGATTCCAACCGGTAGATTGATGTAAAAGACCCACCGCCAAGTTCTGTGATCGACTATCCAACCGCCAATCGTGGGGCCGATGACCGAAGAAAGGCCAAAAAGGGCACCCATGACTCCCTGCCATTTCCCGCGCTTTTCCGGAGGGAAAATATCCCCTACAATTGTCATGGCCATGGGCATCATAATTCCGCCGCCCAGCCCCTGCAAGCCGCGGTATATAATCAACTCTGTCATACTTTGGCTTGTGCCGCATAAAGCCGAACCCAGCATGAACATAAAAATTCCCGCAACATACAGCAAGCGGCGGCCGAAAATATCGGCCAGTTTTCCCGCGATCGGAACAATGGTAGTAGAACTTAACAGATATGCGGTTGTTACCCATGTCAGAGTATCTAGACCGCCCAAATCACCAATGATCCGGGGCATGGCGGTTCCCACAACTGTTTGGTCCAGCGAGGCAAAAAACATCCCTAAAATTAGTCCAGAGAGTAGAATTTTACGTTTGGGATTTGTCTCCATCATGGTGCCGCCTTTCTTCAAGATATGTTAGTGCGGAAGCAAAAAGCCTGATCAGTTCCTTGCTGTCCTGTTCCCCGAGAAAACCTACCAACCCTCTTAAGGTTTCCAGGTGCTCCGCCTGCAGGCATTCCACAACTTGCTCTCCCTTGGCTGTGGCCTTTACAAGTACAACGCGCCTGTCCGTAGGATCGGCCAGGCGTTTCACATAACCGCCTTCCTCAAGCGAATTAACCGCATGAGTTATGCCTGCGGGAGTAATCTGCATTTGGGTACTTAACTCAGAAATCTTGATTCCTTGGGAATCAGGGCTGTTACACCGAACCAAGGCAACTAACAGCATAAATTCACTCCGCCTGATTCCCAGACGGGAGTTGTGCTGCCTGCCCACCCGCCAAAATTGGTGGATAATGCGGGCAAGTTCCTGTGCCAGAAACGTCTGTTCCTCCCCAAGCATCTTAAATCACCTCGTTACTTTAGTCAATAAATTATTTACCAAGTTAAGCATTTTGTCAAGGAACGGCCACAAGGGCTGCTTTTTATCCGCTTTTTACAGTTTTGCCACAAAACTGTCCTATTATAGACTTGACTATGTGTAAAAGCTATGGCCGGTTTTGGATACTTTGAAGATTGGTGGGTGACAAATGGCGGAAGCGAAAACAAACTTATTGTCCTCAAACAAAAACAAATTGTCCAATGGGATGAAATCCCGCAAATCTGTCTTGCTGATTGGGTGTTTGGTTCTTCTGGCTGTAGGGGGCTTTTCGGTCTCGAGATGGTTTGGCAAAGACACCAAATTAGTTTATTTTACTTTGCCGGCGAGCCAGGGAACAATCACGGAATCGGCACCGGCCACCGGTACATTGGAACCCGTGCGGTCCGCGGAGCTCAGTTTTACAAATGTTGAGGTAATTAAGAGCCTAAATGCCAAGCTAGGCCAAAAAGTCATTGCAGGACAGGTATTGGCTGAGCAGAATGCCACTGAATTAGCTGCCAAGCTGCGTCAGGCCCAAAGTGACTTGGTCCAGGCGGAGGCCCAGTTGCAGCAGTCGGCATCGGCCAGCAACAATGCCCTTAAGACCTTGAAACGGCAGGAAGAGTTGTACCGGGCCGGTGCCATACCGCTGGTCGATCTGGAAACGGCTACGGCCGACTATGACAAGAGTAAGGTTGATGTCGCGACAGCCAGGGCCCAGGTTGAGACCAGCAAAGGAAATTTGACTATCGCCCGCAACAACATGAACAACGCCAAACTATTAGCCCCTTTTGATGGTATAGTGAGCGAGGTTACTGGCGAGGTGGGTCAGAAAAATGGCGGGGGTTCGGACCAAACCTCTGTTGTCACCGTTATCAGTGAGGAACTTCAGCTAAAAGCATTGGTTAACGAGGTTGATATAGGCAAGGTAAAAGTGGGTCAGGATGCAGAGTTTACCTCAACCGCATACCCGAATGAAACGTTCCAGGGTAAGGTCGTGAATATTTCCCTCCAGGCGACTACAGTTAGCAACGTACAGTACTTCCAAGTTCTCATTTCATGCCCTGATCCCAAGCGTCTCCTGCGTGCGGGAATGTCCACCACGGTCAATGTTATTGTGGCCAGACAGACCAATGTGCTGACTGTTTCATCGACGGCCTTTACCTTTGCCGAATCATACTTGCGCAGCCAAAGGTCTGCAACCGCTTCACAAGGATCGACGCCATCGTCTAGCAATGGGGGCGGTAAAACCAGGGTTCGAGGCTTTTCAGGGGGCAACCGTCCTACTAACAACCAGAAGCTGGTAATGGTCCTGCAAGGGGATAAACCGGTTCCAAGGCCGGTCGTGGTGGGTCTAAACGATGGCCAGAACACTGAGATCGTATCCGGTTTAAACCAAGGGGATAAGGTGATAATTGGCACCAACCAATACTCGCAGACGACTTCTACCGGTAGCGGCGGCAATTCCGGGCAAAGCAGCGGGCGTGACAGCAGAAGGATGATTTTCGGTCCCGGCGGGCCGCCGCCAAATTAATGGTTAGAAGCCGATCCTGTGGCAGCGGGGCAGCATGGGAGGTGGGGATATGGGTGAGTCCATTGTGGACCTTCAAGGTATAACCAAGACATATTTGGGAGCGGACAATCCGGTTCATGCATTGCGGGGGATTTCTTTTCAAGTTAATGCGGGTGAAATGGTAGCAATTATGGGGCCGTCCGGTTCAGGCAAGTCAACGCTGATGCACCTTCTGGGTTGTTTGGATAAGCCGGACAGCGGTACCTACACCTTTGCGGGTGAGGACGTAATGAGTCTGGATAAGGATCAGTTGGCCCACCTGCGCAATAAACGCATCGGGTTTGTCTTTCAAAGCTTTAATCTCTTGGGGCGGACAACAGCGCTGGAAAACGTTTCCCTTCCACTTAATTACGCAGGTGTTCCGGGTAAAGAACGGGAGACGCGGGCGCGGCAGATGCTGAAGCTGCTGGGGTTGGAAGGACGCCAAAACCATTTTCCGAACCAGCTTTCGGGGGGACAGCAGCAGCGGGTTGCCATAGCCCGGGCATTGGTAAATAACCCCAGTTTGCTACTGGCTGACGAACCTACCGGCGCCCTGGACACGCGCACAAGTGAAGAGATCATGCTGCTCCTGCAGCAGCTGCACAGGCAGCGCTCGCTGTCGATCGTCATCGTGACTCACGAGCCAGACGTTGCGCTCTACTGCCGGCGGATTGTCCGCCTTTCCGACGGGCAGGTAGTCGCTGAGGAAACAGTTCCCCGGCCGCGCAGGGGCAAGGACGGACCTGACAATTAAGAGGGGGCCGAAAAAATGGACTTACTGGCAACCTTACAAATCGCGTGGCGCAGTCTCTTGGTGAACAAGATGCGCTCGATCTTGACCATGTTAGGCATTATCATTGGGGTAGCTGCTGTCATAGTTGTGGTAGCCCTGGGCCAAGGCGCCACCTCGGGCATCACCGACCGGATAGCCAGCATGGGTTCCAACCTGTTAATGGTTATGCCCGGGGGAAGTTCCGGACCGGTGCGTGGTACTGCAGTCGGCCAGTTGACCTGGGAGGATGCACAGGCCATTGGTAAGCTGCCCCTGGTAAAAAACGTGGCGCCTCAAGTTTCCACGCAAGCCACTTTGGCAAACGGAAACACCACCTGGACGGCATCGGTGACCGGTACAGTGCTGCAATTGCAAGAAATTAAGGACTGGCCCACATCCCAGGGAGGGTTTTTTACCGATGAAGAATTGCAAAGAGTGTCCATGGTGGCTGTCCTGGGCCAGACTGTTGTAGATAACCTCTTCTCGAAGGGTTCAAATCCCCTGGGAGCAACCATTCGCATCAACGGCCTCCCCTTTACTGTGGTGGGAGTGCTTACAGCCAAGGGGGCCGGCGGGACGGGAAATGATCAGGACAATACTATCTATATCCCTCTGACAACAGCGCAGCAGAGAATGTTGGGAACCAAAAATGTGCAGATGATCAACGTCCAGGCCATCAGCCAAGAGGCACTGCCGGCTCTTCAGGAAACCGTAACCTCACTGCTCCGCCAGCGCCATCGTCTATCCTCCTCCAGTGAAAATGACTTCAGAATTGTGGATATGGCGGAGGTTCTTTCCACTGTAGAAGACACCACCAAAATCATGACATTTCTCCTTGCCGGAATTGCTGCCATTTCTCTGGTTGTCGGGGGAATCGGCATCATGAACATCATGTTGGTGTCTGTGACAGAGCGTACCAGGGAGATTGGCATCCGCATGGCGGTGGGGGCAACATCCGACGACATCCTTGTCCAGTTCATGATTGAATCCCTGCTCTTAAGCGTTATCGGCGGCATTTGCGGAACATTGATCGGCTGGTCAGGCACCCGGATTCTGAGCCTTGTGGCCGGGTGGTCGATGAAAATTGTCCCCTGGGTAGTTCTGCTGGCTATTGGCTTTGCCATGATGGTTGGACTCTTTTTCGGTTTTTACCCCGCCCGAAAGGCTGCCAGCGCCAACCCCATTGAAGCGCTTCGATTTGAATAGCCTGTAACGATTGGAATTATCGCAGTCGCGGGGTAAATATTCAACATAATTAGACCTGCCGTTAGTGAAATTGTGCGCCCAGCAGGTTAAAGTAACATCTCACTCGAATAGTTCATCAGGGGTGAACGTCTTGAGGTCAGTCTTTGTGGTTGATGATGAAGCGAATATCAGGCACATTATTGCCCAATACCTTGTACGAGAAGGACTTCAAGTGGAAACATTCAGTTCAGTAGAAGAGGTGCTCACCCGTCTCCAATCAGGGTATCCCGATCTATTCATCCTGGATATTATGCTGCCAGGCAAAGATGGCCTGGAGTTCTGCCAGGAAATACGGCGACGGAGAAGTACGCCCGTAATTTTTATCTCTGCCCGCGGTGAGGAAGCGGACCGGGTACTGGGACTGGAACTGGGCGGAGATGACTATCTATCCAAGCCCTTCAGCCCCCGCGAATTGGTAGCAAGGGTACGCTCTCTTTTTCGCAGGGTTTTCGAACCCCAGTACCTGGCGGAAATATTCGAGATGGGTAATTTGCGTATTTACTCCATGGAGCGGAGAGTAACCGTAGGAGAAAAGGAACTCCTGCTGACAGCCAAAGAGTATGATCTGCTCCTGCTTTTGGTGCAGAACCCCCGCCGTACTTTCAACCGGCAGGAACTCCTTGACCGGGTATGGGGCTACGAATACGTCGGCGGTCCCCGTTCCGTTGACGATCTAGTCAAGCGCCTGCGCAGGAAATTACGTGAACCGGGCTGCCGGATTAACATCAGCACAATCTGGGGATATGGGTATAAACTCAGTGATTAAGTTGAAAAGCATCACCAGCAAAATCTTGATAAGTTATTTAATAGTGGTCATATTCAGCACTGCCGTTTCCGCCCTGTCTTTTCGTTCCATGATTAAAGGACACATGGAGAGAAAAGTCCGTTTCGGTCTCGAACGGAAAGCTTCCGAAATTGCTTCCATTTACCGGAACAATGGCGGCCAACATAATGACATGACCTTGAAAATCGTTCCTCCCCCAGTGTTTGCCATCCCTTTAACCGGCTGGTCGCTGGACAGCGAATACCTGGTGACGGACAGTCAAGGCAAAGTGGTTGTTACAAGTCTCCCCAACCAATTTCCAGCCGGGAAAAGATTAAATGAACTGCTCCCCTCCTTCAGACCCGAGTTGCCCCCCAAGAAGGATAACATTTTCGTTAAGCGCCACGAGGCCTTTTTGGCCGTACCTGTTCCGATCAGGGGGCCGCATGAACCTGGAGGTATGGTCCTTTCTTTTGCGCGTGTGAGCGCCATTGATGCTCTGAACCGGGACATCCTGCTGCTTCTCATCAAAAGCATGCTGCTGGCCTTTGCTGTTGCTGTACCGGTCGCCCTAATTTTGGCACGCTACCTGCTGCGCCCGCTGATTGCTTTGCGTGAATATGCCAAGGCGGTTTCCAGGCGTCGGTTCGACCTACGCCTGGAGATCAAAACCGATGACGAACTGGGCGAAGTAGTAAATGCCTTTAACGAAATGGCTAACCGCCTGGAGGGATACGATGTCAGCATGAGGCGCTTTTTGCAGAGCGCTTCGCACGAACTGAAAACCCCTTTGATGAGTATTCAGGGTTACGCCGAGGGTATTCGGGACGGAGTCTTTACCGGCAATGAATTGGGCCATGCCTTGGAGGTAATATCCCGAGAAAGTCAACGGCTGAAATCCATTGTTGACGAACTGATTTATGTAAGTCAGTTGGAAAACCCGGGGGAAGATTATAACCTGACGCCTTTAAACTTGAGCCAGCTTCTGATGGAGGTAGTGGATTCTTTGGGCGGTTATGCGGCTGAAAAAAAGGTTCAGATAAGTGTCGATGTACCTGCGGGAATGGAAGTAGTCGGTGATCAAGAAAAACTTCACCGCCTTTTCGGGAACATCTTGGCCAACGCCATTCGCCACGCGGTTGGTAAGATTACAATCCAGGCTAACGAGGTACCGGACAGCATCTATGGACGTATTTTGTTTCTTGACGATGGTGAAGGGTTCAGTTCGAAGGATCTTGAGCATGCTTTTGATTATTTCTACCGGGGACCGCACGGCAGCACGGGGCTGGGTTTGTCAATAGCGCGGATTATTGCCGATGAGCATAATGGCAAGATTACTATTTATAACAATGCCCAAGGCGGAGCCGTAGCGGAAGTGACCTTGCCGCTTAAACGTCTGTACAGTAATAGTGCCACTATCGAAAGTATCTAAAGGGCTTCGGTTCACGACCGCTCACATTTTACCTTGGAAATCTTAAGCTCAAGAAAGAAATTGATTCGGGTAAAAATATATTTTTATAATGGTGGGGTGTGGAGAGTGTACCGTGAATTAGATGAAAACAGCATATCGCAAAGTCTAGACACTATGCAGCCGGTACTTGAAACTTTCAGCGCTCTGCACAATATCCTGCTTAAATTCGTGAGCTGTTCCGGAAAACATATTCTCAAACCCAAACATAAGTTGCAAAGCAATTTTTGCCGTTTAATCCGTTCCCACCCGGATGGTTTGCATAGATGTTACGATTCTACTGGTCATCGTGCGCACCTTGATCCAAACAAACCTCATCTCTTAACTTGTCACGCGGGATTGTTCGTTTTAGTTGTCCCTCTGCAAGGTGAGAGGGGTGTAATTGGAGCGTTAGCAGCTGGGGGAATAAGAGCATATTCTTCAAATCCGAGTGAAGGCAGGGTTTTAATAGAAAGACTGCGCGATTTGGATTTAGATGAGGAGAAATTGCTGAAATATTACGAGGAAATTCCGACTAAGACCCATTCGGAGATAATGCTGCTCGGTAAAGCAATCCATGCCATAAGCAACTGCCTCCTGGAGTTAGGTGCGGCTATGGAAAAAATCAAAGAGGCAGAAATGGAAAAGGCTTTGGCCGAATCTGAACTACGGGCTTTAAGCTCGCAAATTAACCCGCATTTTCTCTTTAATACCCTTAATATAATTCAGATGATCTCCTATCTCGAGGGCGCCAACCAAACCACGGATTTGATTAATGCACTGGCAAACCTTTTAAGAGCTAGACTTAGTGTAAACTCCCTTTTTACAATCCTATTGGATGAACTTGAGGTAATCAATAATCTCCTTGTTATTCAAAAAGTCCGTTTTGAGGATCGCCTGCAAGTAAGTATTGTAATTCCCGACGATCTCTTAGAACTCCAACTCCCGACCCTATCCTTGCAGCCTCTCATAGAAAATGCTTTAGTGCATGGACTAGAGCCACTGGAGGGAAAAGGACGACTTGAATTACTTGCAACTGTTAAGGAAACAGATGTGGTCTTTCTTGTCAAAGATAACGGGGTGGGAATGACTGCATACAAACTTGCGAAAATAAGAAATCAACTTGTTTCAAAACAAACGCGGGATAGGGATAACGCCGGAGAAATCGGGCTTGTAAATATTCATCAGCGCTGTCAGGCCTGTTTCGGGAAAAAATACGGTTTAGAAATATACAGCAAGAAGAATAAGGGGACAGAAGTGTACTTGCGTATTCCGCTAATCATCAAAGGTTGTGAGTTAAATGAAAATCTTGCTCGTTGATGATGAACCGGTTGTGCGGCGGGCTCTCAAGATGATGATTCAAAACGAAGGATTTCCATTCGAAGTAGTTTTGGAAGCAGGTACGGGACAGGAAGCGGTTTTACTTGTAGAGCAGCACCATCCCGAGGTCATTTTACTGGATATCAAAATGCCCGGATTAGATGGAATTAGCGCAGCCAAGAAGATTAAAACAATAACGCCTCAATGCAACATAGTCTTTTTAACGGCTTATGCTAAGTTTGACTATGCCCAAGCAGCAATTCGGTGCAATGCCAGGGACTATTTGGTTAAACCTGTTAACCAGGATGAGCTCAGGCTTATTATTGCAGACTGTATTGGTGAAATAGTTCCCCCCATACATTTATCCCATATCCAGCGCATTCTCAAAACAACTGTGGAGTATATCCTGGAAAACTTCGCTAAGCCTCTGACACTTGAAGCGATAGCCCAACAGGTTCATTTAAGCCCAGCATATTTCTCGTCCCTATTCAAGAGGGAACAAGGACAGACCCTCACTGAATTCTTAACTCAGGTCCGGCTGGAAAAAGCGAAGGAGCTGTTAAGAGGCAACCCTTCATTATCTATTTATGAAATATCGAAACAAGTGGGATACGAGGATGCTAACTATTTCTCCCGTATTTTTAAAAAGAAGATGGGAATATCCCCAATAGCCTACCGTAATACTCCAGGTGGCTGCTAGGAGACCGTTGCAAAAGTCCATCTGCGTTGTTCCAGCTGCACATTCTTGCTCGACGTACCTCCAGTACGCCATCGCTGCAAATGCTTGCTGCGCCTAGCATCTGGAGCTTTTTCAACTAGTCTCCAATCAGTTGAAATTATTTATGGTTTGTGCCTAAATTCTGTTTTGCAACAGACTGCTAGTCCATACTGGAAATCCGAATTTTGTCCTGCCTCTCGCCTTAAAACCTCAAATATAAAATCCTTGGATCTAAATAAAATCCAGAATTATGTAAAAAATGTGCATGGCAAGCAGCAAACAAGCCTTATAAACTCAATGTAAAGGATTAACCCGCAGCAAATCCCAAAATTGAAAGGAGTGTTAGTATTGGCTAGGATAGGTATTATTACCTGCTCCAATTTAACTCAAGAATTGGGCTGTGTTTCTAGTGTTTGTTTGGCGGAAATTAAGGAAAGAAAAGGTTGTTTTAAAGACTATCCCTCTAATGAAGAATTAGACCTCGTAGGCATAATTAATTGTTCCGGTTGTCCCACTGTAAGTGCTCCTCAAAAAATACTGCGGCGGGTTCGTCCGATGGCGGAACTCCAGGTTGATGCAATTCATTTTTCATTCTGCATGACAGCTGTTTGTCCCTTCAAGCAAAAGTATGAGGAAGTTATTAGTGAAGCTTACCCGCAAATTAAGGTTGTTATGGGTACTCATACACCTGGGGACCCAAAAATGTTTCAGGAAAATGTAAAGCATTTGTTTTCTGCCAATCAAAAGACAATGGCAGATTTATTCAAGGAATGGCTTATGAACCAAAGCTTAACAGAATAATTTGCCAAACCTTGAAAGGAGGCATATTAAATGATTTGTACGAGATGTCAGGAGGAAATCCCCCAGGGAGATGAAATGAATTACAGGGGGCACATTTTATGCGAAGACTGTTATGTTGATGCTGTAAGCGTCCCCAAAACCTGCGATGTGGCAGCGGTCTACAGTGCCAAACTGACAAGAAAACTGCTTGGCCAAGAAGGCACTGACGGGTTAACCGAACTGCAACAAGAAATATATGAATATGTCAAGGTTAATGGTGGTAAAGTTACTTTTGAGGCTCTAATGAAAAAATTTCAACTGTCAGATCTCGAAATGCGCAGAGTATTTGCCCCTATGCGTCACTGTGAGTTATTAAAAGGCACCATAATTGACGGAATTCCATATTGCTTAATTATGGACGGTGGACCCGGGTCCATTGACATGTAACGATGGAAATATCAAGGAAGTTGAGCAAGAATCGGATTGGTTTTATTATTTTCGGACTGATGCTAAGTGTGCTTTTGGCGTCATTAGACGGCACAATCGTAGGTACCGCCATGCCAAAGGTGATAAGTGACTTGCATGGCATGGAATATTATGCTTGGCCGTTTACCGCTTACATGCTTTGTTCCACAACGGCAATCCCAATCTTCGGGAAACTAGCGGACATTTATGGCCGTAAACCCATTTACTTCATTGGAGTAGTCGTTTTTCTCCTTGGTTCCACTCTCAGCGGTCTATCACAAAGCATGATGCAGTTAATAGTATTCCGTGGGCTGCAAGGTATCGGCGGCGGCATTTTGATGTCAAACGCCATGCAGATTGTGGGGGAGATTTTCCCGCCCAGGGAACGAGGAAAATACATGGGAATTATTACTTCTATGTTTGGCCTCGCGAGCATCTTCGGACCGGCGTTGGGAGGGTTTATTGCTGATAACCTGAATTGGAGATGGATTTTCTATGTGAACCTTCCTGTAGGAATCCTGGCCATGATTGTCATGTTTTTTGCCTTACCCTATACGAAGCTGGGCGCGGTGAAAAGGACTGTGGACTATTCGGGGGTATTTTCTCTTATTGTGGCTTTGGTTCCTATGCTTTTGGCTGTTTCTTGGGCAGGAAAGGACTACGACTGGGTATCTCCACAAGTTACCGGAATGCTGGTGTTTTCATTGATCGCCCTGGCAGGCTTCGTCACCCTTGAGTCCCGGGCAGCCGAGCCGATAATACCGCTTTCATTATTCAAGAACTCGATTTTCGTGACCTCAATACTAGCCGGGTTTCTGGCTAATGTTTTAATGTTTTCAGCCGTTGTATACATTCCCCTGTTTGTTCAAGGGGTATTAGGTTCAACCGCTACGAGATCCGGAATGGTTATCACCCCCATGTTGCTTAGCCATGTGTTGACGAGCATTTTGGTTGGACAAATCATTTCCAGGACTGGGAAATACCGGTTGCTGGCAATTCTAAGTTTCGTAATCTCTATCTTGGGGATGACGCTTCTTTCCCGTATGGGAGTAGTGGCAACTAATTCCCAGGTTGTTGTAAGCATGATTGTCCTTGGAATCGGTATTGGGATTACTATGCCGGTGTTCAGCATCTCCGTACAGAACGCTTTTCCACGAAGTCAGGTGGGTGTGGTCACATCATCACTTCTTCAAAATCCCCAGGCTTTGACCAATCCCGATACAATCAACGCGGTTAAGGCCAACATACCCCAGGATGCTGTTCCTTACTTCAATTCGTTGATGGCACAAGTTAAAGCCGTTCTGGCGACATCGATCCAGAACGTATTTGACATTGGGATATTTATTGCTGCAGCCGGGCTGATCACAGTTTTGTTCTTAAAGGAAATAAGAACTCAATAGAAGCTTTTCAGAACCAGCATTGGAGCGTATTGAGTCGGCATCTTAGAGCCGGCTAATCCCTTTAATGGTAGTATTAACCATTTAACACAAAACTGTTTACGTTCTCCTAAATCTGAACATATTGAACTTCATTTTTGCACCAGTCCAGGTACTTTTCAAAGTCTTTATATTTTATTGAAATGGTTGCCGTATTTACATTGGGGTGAAAACAAATGGTTTCCGAGTTGACTATATCTTTATCCAATAAGACAATAACATTTTTTTCCTTATTGTTGATTAGCCCAAAAGGACCGACCGCACCGGGTGTAAGGCCCAGGTGGGTGTACAACCTTTCCTCGGACGCCAGACTTAAACCCGAGCTTCCTACTTGGGCCGAAAGATCCTTCAGATTTACTTTCTTGGAGTCATCCAAAACAACAAGATAATGAGCATCGCCTTTTTTGTTGCGAATGAAGAGATTCTTACAGTGCTGACCCGGAATTTCCAAGCCCAACGTTTTTGTTTCCTCTACTGTAAAAACGGGACTGTGTTCATACCTGACAAATGGGATTCCCAATTCATGTAAGGTCCCGTAAACTTTTTGTTCATTTTCTGTTATCATGTGCTTTCTCCTTAACTCCCAATCTTTAGGGGTGATCCCCGTAGGCATACTTTACCACGCTTCATTTTACATGGTCGTGGTACTTTCTTTCAACCCACGCTGCTTTAAAGCAAAGAAGACCAGCTATCGCGGCTGGTCCGTTCTCTCTGGCAGATCAATCTGCACTGTTACGCACCAACGTCTATTTTTTTGCTGTCTTTGACGGCAGCCCCTTTTGCCTGTTGGAAGTTGTTTTTGTATTCCACCAGTTCGACTTCACAACCGGGTCCAATGCTGACGTTGTTTCCCCGCACCACTTTGGTCCTGGTGTATTCCAGATAGACTTCGTCACCTTCAATGGATTCGGTGGAAAAGTCAGAGGAAAAGGGGAACATGGACTCGATAAACCTAAACAGTTATTGGCCTTATCCTTTCTTATCCTGATTTTTTCCCCACCAATCTCTTTTGCCTGGCTGGATCCATACAGGCATATGTCAATATTTCCGGCGTTTAAGAGCCCCCCTATGGTAACAGTACCCTTAAGAACAAAAACTTCGGCTTCGCAGTCGCCTTTAACCTTGAGACCGCCTTTAATTTCAACTTCTTCACCCGAAAGATTTCCCTTGATCTCGACCGAACCTTCAATTTTGATTTCTTTGACTTGGACATTTCCGTGGAAATCGGAATACCCGCTGACTTTGAATTCTTCCGATTCCAGATTCCCTTTAATCCCAGCCCGACCATTGATTTTTCCGGTCTTGGCCCTTACATTGCCTTGAATCTCGGAAACGCCATTGATTTTTAATTCAATGCAGTCCAAATCACCGTTTATTTTCCCGTCGCCGTTTATTTTCCCGTCATTATATGTGCCCCCTGACGCCGTTCCCTAACCGGAAATGACCAGATCATGACTGGTTTCTGTTACCATCTGTCAGTCCTCCTTCGTTCACCTTGATTTTCAATTCTTCTATGCTGCTTGTCAGATTCTGCCGCGCAACAACCCTGGCGTTGTTTTCGTACAAGGGAATTAGTTCCGCAGTAATTTCTCGGCACTGGCGGGGTAAGAAGCTTGCCGGGAGAATATAGTTCATATCAAGGGAAACAAAGAAGTTTAAGGACAAACAGCCGGGCTGCTCACGACGCCCTGAAGTGCATCATGACAGTGAGGGGTAAACGGCCTCCACTTTTTTACATAAAGGAAATTTAGTCTTTTAATTGAATTCTTTTACGTCTCCTTAGTGGAGGCGTTTTTTGATAGGAAGGATGTTATGGTTTATCTTGGGGTAAAATTTGCCATTGCGGCTTGGTTCTTGCAAACCGCAATTGAAGCAGCTATTTTTCATAACTCGCCTTTTATTACACAGTTGTTTCCCAACAGATGCTCACGAACTTTGGACTGGATATCAACCTGAATTTTACTTATGTCAGCCCTTCTGTCACACGTTTATTTGGATATACAGTTGAGGAAGGCATGGCTCCCTTGGACAAATTACTTACGCCTTTTTCACTGGAAGTAATTAAAAAGGTGCATGAAGAAGAATACGCCAATAAGGAAAAATAGGAAAACGACCCAATGCGATCACTGACGTTGGAACTTGAGTGTATTCATAAAGACGGTTGTATTGTTTGGGTTGAAGTTAAAGTAACTTCGTTGCGCGACCAGGATGGCTTTTTTAGCACGAAATCCCCAGGTGTAGGCATGGGTTTAGGGTTATCGCTTGTGAAATCCATTACAGCCAGTTTCAATGGACATATAGAAGTGTTTAATAACAATAAAAATGGGGCAACTTTCAAAGTCTTGTTTCCGGCCATGAAAAACTGAAACGGGGGTTATCCAGTTGCGTATCCTTCTTGTGGAAGACGAACATAAAAGTAGGGAATTTATTGCTGATTTTCTAAAGGAACTAGGTCACCAAGTGGTTGAAAGCGCGAATGGGCAAGAAGCCCTTGAAGCTTTTTGCGGCCAGGAATTTCATATTGTACTTTCTGACATTAGAATGCCAAAAATGTCAGGGTTGGAGCTGCTGCGCAATATTAAAAGGCTGCCTCAAGGGGAAAATGTGGATGTTGTCCTGTTTACAGGACATGGAGAGTTACAATCTTCTATTGAGGCCCTGAGAGCGGGTGCTTATGACTACCTGTTAAAGCCGATAAATATTGACGAGCTGGTTAAAGTAACAGAAAGGGTAGCGGAACATCAAGCCCTCAGGCGAGAAAATGAAGTCTTATCCAAGAATTTCAATGATGCAGTTCAGGAAGCTACCAAAGAGACACAGGAGGAACTTACACGGTTAAGAGAGGCTTACAGTCAGACTGTAGGTCTCGGAAACGTGGGAATTTTCTCGGCAGCAATGAAAAATGTTTGGCGACAAGCCCGCAGATTACATGGTGATCGTACTGTGCCTGTACTTATAACGGGCGAGACGGGTACCGGGAAAGAAATAGTTGTCAAGTATATTCATTACGGCGAAGGAGGGGAAATCTCCCCTTTTATTGCGATTAACTGTACGGCGATAACACCAAATATGTTCGAAAGTGAACTGTTCGGTTATGAGGCCGGTTCTTTTACAGGTGGGTTGTCCAGAGGGAAAAAGGGCAAGCTGGATTTGGCCCAGAGTGGTACATTGCTTCTTGACGAAATATCAGAAATTCCTGTTGACCTGCAAGCGAAGCTCCTTCGTGTTATCCAGGAGAAAGAATATTACAGGGTAGGCGGCTTGAAGAAAATACGGGCGGATATCCGTGTTGTTTGTGCCACCAATGTTGACCTCGAGGCCAAGTTAAAAGAGGGCACATTCCGACGCGACCTGTATTACCGGCTTAATGTTGGACAGATACATTTGCCGCCCCTCAGGGAACGTTCAGAAGATATCATCCCTTTAGCCAACCTGTTTCTAACTGAGTTTTCCCGGGAAAAACGAAAACTTTTCCAAACAATATCTCACGAGGCCGAAGACATTCTTTTATCATATCAATGGCCGGGCAACGTCAGGGAACTTAAAAATGTTGTTGAATGGGCTGTGTTAATGTATGACGATTTGGAGTTAAAACCAGAACACTTGGGTTCTCTGGCAGAACAAAAACAAGCAACTTCCGTGGCAACAGAACAAATCGGGACTAACAATTTTATACTCCCGCCTGACAGTTTTCCTATCAAAGACTTTATCAGAAAAGTAATTTACCAAGCTTTACAAATGCACAACGGCAACAAGAAAGAAACGGCCAAATACCTTGGGATTTCCCGGCGGTCTCTGTATTATCAACTTGAACGATTGCAGAATTAAAAAAATAATACTATGTACACGAGTACACTATGGTGTAACAAATTTGCACATAATAAGGGTGATTTAATTGTCCTTTGTTAGTTAATAAAGGTGAAGCCACATATTTTACCTCACTTGCCAAATTCAAAAAAAAAAGTCATCAAATGGTATGTTTCTTGCTTTTTATACCTCATAGAGGCCTAGGACTTTATTACTGGTCCAAAGGAACGGATTTTGATTGAATGCTTATCTCGTAAATGTAACAGAAAGGGTGGCAGAATATCATACTTTGGCGTTAAGATTGAAGCCTTGAAACAAGAAATTTAGAGGTTGCAGTTTTGGAATCTACTAAAAAGACAAAGAAGGACCTTTCACGGTTAAGAGAGGCTTATAATGAGTCAATAGGTCTCGGAAACGTGGGAATTTTCTCGGAAGCGCTGAAAAATGTTTGGCAGCAAGCTCGCAAATTGCATGGGGATCGTTCTATTCCTGTTTTGATAACTGGTGAGACGGGCACTGGAAAAGAAATTGTTGCCAGGTATATTCACCTTGGTGAAGAAGGGGAAATTTCCCCTTTTGTTGCTGTTAACTGTGCCGCACTAACGCCAAATATGTTTGAAAGCGAGCTGTTCGGGTATGAGGCTGGCGCTTTTACTGGTGGGCTTTTAGGTGGGAAAAAAGGCAAGTTCGATATAGCTCAAGGGGGGACTCTCTTACTGGATGAAATTTCGGAAATCCCAGTTGAGCTCCAAGCAAAACTTCTTCGTGTAATTCAGGAGAAAGAGTATTACAGGGTTGGCGGATTGATAAAAATACAGGCGGATATCCGTTTTATTTGCACCACTAATGTTGACCTGGCGGAGAAGTTAAATGAGGGGGCTTTCCGGCGTGATTTGTATTACCGGCTTAATGTCGGGCAAATATATCTACCGCCCCTTAGGGAACGTCCTGAAGAGATTCTCCCTTTAGCTTACCTCTTTCTGGAGGAACTCGCCCGGCAAAAACAGAAGAGGTTCACTGCAATTAGCAATGAAACGGCCAATATATTTTTTTCATATCAATGGCCCGGTAACGTCAGAGAACTCAAAAATGTAATCGAGTGGGCAGTTTTAATGTTTGACGATGTAGAGCTAAAACCTGAGCATTTAGGGATGATGGAGCGAAAAGGCAGCCTTAACCTCACGGTAACCGGGAAGCCCCGAATTTTGGACTTCACCCTGCCGCCCGGCAGTTTCCCAGTCAAAGACGTTATCAAAAACATAATTTATCAAGCTTTACAAATGCACGACGGCAACAAAACAGAAACGGCCAAATACCTTGGCATTTCCCGACGTTCATTATATTATCAGTTAAAACTGATGGACAATTCGAAAAATTGATAAAAGGGACACGTGTACGGCTTGGTGTAACAAAAATACACATTAATAGGGGTGAGTAATCATCCCTTATTAAGTTTTAATTAGGTAGAAACACGGATGTCCCCCTACTTGCCAAAATACGATAAAATGTGCCAACAAATGGCACATTTCTTGCTTATTTGTATATCCGAAATAAGGCCTAAGACCTATAACTTTTTACCTTGATTCAAGAAAGGAATCCAAATTGATGATTTACCTCGGGGCAGCGTTGGGATTGATTTTTTGGCTTGTCGATTCTGTGATCGATACCTGCTTTTTTAATAAATGCTTTCAACCTTCGGTGCATATGCTTTTCCCTGATTTACATGAAATTTGGATGAGGTCTATAGCTATGCTTTTTTTTGTCACTTCCGGATATTTTGGCGGTAAAGTATTTAAAAAAGGTCGTCGGCATGAGGAAACGCTCAGACAAACAGAGGAGACATACAGAACAATCTTCGAAACTACGGGAAATGCATCGTGCATCATTCAAGACAACCTGGTTTTAAAGCTTGTTAACGCGGAGTTTGAAGTGCTCTCGGGATATGCAAAGGAAGAAGTGGAAAGAAAAAAGTCTTTAACCGATTTTGTGTCGATAGAAGATGTTGAACGAATTGAAGGGTATCACCATTTGCGAAATGTTAATCCAAACTTGGCCCCCAGAAACTATGAATTACGGTTTGTCGATAAGTACGGCAGCATCAAAGACGTATGGATGACAATTGGTTTAATTTCGGGAACAGGTGAGAGAATTGCTTCTCTAATGGATGTTTCAGAACGGAAATTAATGGAGAGAAAGCTGCGGGAGAGCGAATCACGGTTCCGCGCTATATACGAAGGGTCCCCTATAGGAATTGGAATTTTGGATAGCGAGGGTCAGCCCCTTGACTGCAATGCCGTTATGGAAAGAATTTTCGGTTACAGCAAGGAAGAACTGAGACAAATGAACTTTATTGATTTTACTTACCCCGGTGATTATGTAGTCGATGTTACACAATGTAAAGGCATAGATTCAACGGACCACTATACCATTGACAAGCGTTACATCAGAAAAGACGGCAGGGTTGTCTGGGGTCGGCTTAATTATTCGCTGTTACGTACCCCGGACGGCGAACCATGGTTTTCTATCACCATGGTTGAGGACATCACGGAACAACGGAGAGCCGACATAATATTGAAACGGAGACTGGAAGTGAAAAAGGCTGTTTCTAAAGTGGCCAGTGTTCTGGTTTCCGAAAAAGACGTAAAATTTGATGAAATACTGGCAGTGTTAGGACCGGCAGTAAAAGCGGGTTGGGCCTGCACCTTGCATTTCAAGGCGGGGGAGAAAAGACCGTATGACATTGTTGAGTGGTATGATGCCGGGGTAGAATCGCGGCTAAATCTCCTCATAAATGTAGACACCAATGAACTCACTTGGCTGACCGAGAGGCTGGTTTCTCAGAATTACGTAACCATTACAGATATTTCGGATATTCCGGAAGAAGCCGTCTATGAGCGAAAACTATACGAACTGTGTGATGTCAGGTCTTTGTTAATTATTCCATTGTTTCGGGTATCTAAAATAATTGGCATGATGGCATTTGGCACAGTGCAAGGAAAAAGATTTTGGCATGAAGACGACATCAGACAGCTTTTGGTGGTACCGGAAATAATAGTCGTATATACACAGCGTAAACAGGCTGAAGAATCATTGATCAGAAGCGAGCAGCGTTATCGTGAGCTTGTGGAAAACCAGGGAGAGGGTGTTGCTATTACCGATAATTCCTCCCGGGTTACTTTTGCCAACCCGGCAGCTCACGATATTTTTGGGACACCTCCTGGTGAACTCATTGGCCGAAGCTTTAATGAATTCATCGTCAACAAATCCAAGTTAAGCCCTTTGAAAAATCTACTTTACAAGTCGAGGAGTAAAGTTACCTTTGAAGTTGAGGCTGCGCATGTTACCGGGAAAAGGTTAACGTTAAACGTCACAGCAACACCCAGGTTTAATAAAAAAGGTGAACTTAGCGAGATATTCGCTATCTTCTGGGACATTACCGACAAAAAAACAGCAGAGGGTGAAATTCAATACTTAAACTTCCACGACAAGTTGACTGGCCTGTATAACCGCGCCTATTTCGAAGAACAACTGAGGTTATTGGATACGGGAAAACATCTTCCCATAAGTATTATTATGGGAGACGTAAATGGCCTTAAGCTTGTCAACGATGCCTTTGGTCACCAAGAAGGGGACAAGCTGCTTATCAGAATTTCGCAAATGCTGCAAACATTCTCCCGAAAAAGAGACATTGTTGCTCGATGGGGCGGGGATGAGTTTGCCATAGTTCTCCCCAAAACCCCCGAAAGAGTCGCAATGGGTATTTGTGAACGAATTAAAAAAGTGTGTCAGGAGACTGACAAGACTCGAATACCACCAAGTATAGCGCTCGGAGTCGCAACTAAAGAGGGGTTGGCTCAGGACATTGAAGAAGTACTCGGGGAAGCCGAGGATAGAATGTACCGCAATAAGCTGGTGGGAGGAAAAAGTGCTCGCGGGTCTATCATTTCCTCATTACAGAAAACACTCGGAGAAAGAACACATGAAACAGAAAAGCATGCATGGCGTTTACAAAACCTTTCTCAAAAAATGGGGCAAGCTCTTCACTTACCTGACAGCGAATTGGATGAACTGCTTCTAGTAGCTGTAATGCACGATATTGGTAAGGTTGCAATACCGGACAACATACTTAAAAATCCGGGCAAACTATCCCCTGAAGACTGGGAAATCATGAAGAAACATCCGGAAATAGGCTACCGTATAGCAAAATCGTCCTGTGAGTTGTCACACATAGCAGAAGCTATCTTGTACCATCATGAGCGATGGGACGGGACCGGTTACCCAGAAGGACTTAAAGGAGCTAACATACCGCTGATATCGCGGATCGTCTCGATTGTGGATTCCTATGATGTAATGACAAATGGACGTCCCTACAAAGCAGCAATCAGCAAACAAGAAGCTTTAAGAGAACTAAAACGATGTGCGGGGACGCAGTTCGACCCGGAACTTGTAAGTGTTTTTTGTAAGGTAATGTCGGGTATGGAAGGGATTAGAGATGAGGAAGCAGCTGAAGGCTGTTAGTCCCTTTTTCTCTGGTTGCGTCGGGAGGTCTCAAAATGGTTTTTTTGGGTTACAAACTGAAAGAACTGAGAAAGCTTAAAAAACTCAGCTTATCCGAAGTTGAGAAACTTACAGGGGTTAATTCAGCTACGATTTCGGCTATAGAAAATGACCGAGTTAAACAACCCAGGCGTCCTACCGTTCAGCAAATATCCAGAGGCTTAAATGTGCATGAAATCTATTTTTACATTGAGGACATATCAATACCGCTTGATATTTTACCTGACATGCCGACAAGTTTATTAGAGTTTGTCATCAATGAAGAGAATGTTCCGTGGCTAAAACTAGCACAACACGCAAAATGGTCTGGAATTTCTGTTGAAGTGCTCGAAAACTTTATCCAATTCTTGTGTAAGGGGTCAAAGAAACAGAAGAACTAAAACATCTAACCAACATCTTGAAGACAGCGGGTGATGTATATGTTTTCGGAAAGAGACCTCGTAAAACTCTTAAATAATATCTTAAACGAAAAAGATTTACGAACGCCTGATAGGGTACCTGTTGACCCTGCAAGCTTTACCCAGAAGGCTCAGGAGTTTGATGAAGTTCAAGCAGTTGAAGGTTTGGTATGGGTGGAACAGGGAGAAGTTCACGTTATTAACCCTAAGGGTGCCGGTAGAAACCCTTCAATAATTCCAGGGGAAGGGGTCATCGTACGTGTCAACGGTAGGGAAGTAAAAGGCCGTATAGAAGTGACCGAGGAAGATAGAGTGGAGTTGGAAGGCAGCATAATTAGCAGAGCCCGTCGGCTCGAAGTTAGCCTCTCCAGGGATAAGCTCAAGGCTATTTTGAAGTATTCCCCGGCAGAAGAAGTACATTACAGCATCAGGGATTTTTCTGCGGCAACGGATCTAATACTGGAAGCTGACGAAGAAAAAACTGTTTTTCCGTCGACAACTTTTGATGAAATTATTTTATTGTTGGAAAATATGGGAATCAACTACGGCCAACGTTACCAGGCCATTAAAGAGTTGCTGGAGGAGCCTCAGGGAGGCAGCAAGATTGTAGCGGAAGGTGAACCACCCGGTGAAACTGTAGATGAGTCAGTAGAACTAAAGTTTTCATTAATATTGGACAAAGGTCCCCTCCTTCTACCCAATGGACTGGTTGATTTCAGGGAATGTAACAATACTATTTCAGTCGAGGCGGGGGTGGAACTTGCGGTAAAAAGGCCCTCTGTGTTAGGAAAACCGGGCATTAATGTTTTCGGTGAACCAGTCCTTCCCCGAGAACCAAAGAAAGTAATTGTTAGAGCTGGTTCAGGAACAACTTTGTCGGAAGATGGTTTCAATGTTACCTCAAACACTTCCGGACGTCCCACGGTTGAACGCGTTGGCACGGTTTATTTATTCCGGGTGGAAGAATTACTGTACCACCTGGGAGACGTTGATATAAAATCTGGCAATATCAGATTTCGAGGCAGCGTGGAAATTACCGGTAATGTAGTGGAGGGGATGAAGGTAAGTGCGGCTGGCAATGTCAAGATCAGGGGCCTGGTAACTATGGCACAGGTATCCGCTTTAGGCGATATTTATTGCTGTGGGAATGTGGTATCGAGTACTGTAATTACAGGTACTTCAGGGTCACAATTTCAACATTTAAGCGAAAAACTGAAAGAGTTGGCAGAGCAGTTAGAGGACCTTTTGGAAGCAATAAATATAGTATTTAACCACCCTACTTTTAAGAACCTGAATGTTAACTTTGGTCATCTTTTTCGGGTCTTAATTGAAACCAAATTCCCTTCTCTGCTCAAAAACGTAAATCAACTAGACACCCTTGTCAGGCGTTGTCCGTTCGATTTTCCGCCTGAAATCGAGTCACTATTGGCGAAAATGAAGAGCACGTTTTTCTTGGGGCCGGGGTGCAAAACTCCTAAACGCGAATTGTTACATTTAATCCAAAAGGAAGTTTTGTTTTTAAGCAAGTATGTAGGCCAGATGAAAGACAGGGAAGCCAGTATATTTGTCCCTTATGCGTTAAACAGTCAGTTGGAGGCAACCAAAGAAGTGGTTATTTATCAAAATGGTTGTGTGAATACAAGCATTTACGCCGGAAGCAGTATAAAAGTCAAAAAAGCAATCCGAGGGGGAAATCTGAAGGCTGGACGATTAATAGTAGTCCAGGAGGCAGGTTCAGATTTGGAGACTCCCACTTTTCTGTCGGTAGGTGACCAAGGAATCATTACAGCGGAATATTTGCACCCTGGGGTAGTGCTTCAAGTTAACGGCAGAAAGAAGACTATCACCAAGCGTGTGCATAACGTAACATGTAGTTTGGGCAAAGACGGGGAAATCGTGATCACCAGGGGTCAACAGAAACTAAGCCAATTAGGATAACCTTTCATGAGCCTGGTTAACCCGGACAGGGAAAGGTTTTCCTTGACCATGTTCGTGCCCTCCCGTGTAAAGAAATTCCGGAAGGCCGGCCCTGGGCCGGACTCATGTTAGTTTATACCGTTTTGAACCGCACAAAAACCGTGGTTCCTGTAGACCCGGTTTTCACTTCGATGGCCGCATTATGCCGGGCGGCGATGCTGTAACATATGGCTAGACCAAGGCCCGTCCCGGTGTCTTTGGTGGTGAGAAACGGTGTGCCAATTTTATCGAGGACATCTCTTTGGATCCCGACACCGTTGTCCTGGACGGCAAGAACAACCTCCTGGCCGGAAAAGGACGTTCTGATATTAATTTGGCCTCCTGGGCGCATTGCCTCCAGCCCGTTGCGTACCAGATTCAAAATCAGGTGGCGAATTTCTTTCTCGTCCAGAGATATGTCCGGAACCTCGTTAAGTTCCGGCGTGATGTGTTTGTCGGATACAATGGCGTCGGCCTGAAGCAGTGGCAACAGGTTCCGGATCACGGTATTCAAATTCTGCATCTTTAACTCTACGGTTTTATTTTTTGCCAGAGATAGAAATTGGGAGATAATGGAGTTTGCCCTGTCAAGTTCCTCCAACATCAGGTCAAAGTACCCGTAATAATTGGAACATTCCGGTTTATCCTTAAGTAATTGCAGAAAACCCCGGACGGTGGTCATTGGGTTTCGGACCTCGTGGCCGATACTGGCTGCCATTTGTCCGATAAAGTTCAATCGTTCCAGGCGGGCCATTTCCTTGTCCACCTGTTTTCGTTTGGTGATATCCCTCATTACGTCCAAAATGCATTTCTCTTCGTTAATTTCGACGATTTCCGTGGATAAAACGCCAATTCGTATGGCCCCTGATTTGGTTCGGTACTCGACTTCCAGATCGTGGATTAATCCTTCCCGTATCCGCTTGGTGAATTCGTCAATTCCTTGGGGGGTATCAGCTACTATGAAGTCATCCAAGGCCTGGCCGACAACTTCGTCCCGTTCAAATCCGGTGCAGCGCAGCCAACTTTCATTGACGTCAATGTACCGGCCGTCTTGGAGTGAGCGAAGAGACATCAAGTTCGGGCTGGCCATGAAGGTTTTGCAGAAACGTTCTTCCAGCAACCGCATTTTGTCTTCGGCCTGTTTGCGCTCGACAATGTCCCGGAAAAACACGGATATTCCGTCCCGAAAAGGGGACAGATGCATTTCGAAACACCCATTACCATCTATACCGTTTGTCTCACACCGGACAGTAACTTTGTCATACATTGCTTTACAGTGATTGTCATAAACAGCCGAGCCGACGGCGTCGGGGAACTCTTCCCAAATATTTCTGCCTATAAATCCCCCGTGTGCGTTTCTGGGCATTAACACCTCAGCCGCTTTATTGATGTAAGTAAACTGCCAGTTACTGTCCAGAGCATAGAACGCGTCGGTAATACTATCGAGAATGGTGGAAAGTTCCTCTTTTGATTCCCGTAGGTTTTCCTCCGCTTCGGTGCGGGAGGCGATCTCCTGTTTCAGTAAATTATTGGCTTCCTCCAGCTTGGTTGTGCGCTCCGCCACAAGCCGGTTCAGGTGTTCGTTTTGTTTCTGCAATTCTTCCTGCATTCGCTGGATAGCCCGGTTATTGAGTACATGTTGGGTGATATCCACGATGGATAGGAGAATACCCAAAGGCTTACCTTCATATCCTGAAACCGCCTGAATTTCCCAGTCGGCGAAAAACGGCTCTTCGGAGGAGAGTCTGGGCGAGTACCAGTCGCGAAGGACGTATTTGTCCCCGGTTTGGAGGCAGTGTTGAAAATGAGCGATCATTTCGTTGGCAGCTTCAGGGCCGAAATGCGCTCTTAAATTATTCTCCAAAGATAGGCCCACCAGGTCCTGGGGACTGTGGCCCGTGATACGGGCGCAATGGTCGTTAACCTGGGAGTACCGCAGCTCGGTGTCTAAGAGGGCGATACCGACGGGGGTCTGTTCAAATATGCATTTTAACGCTGCCACCTTTTTGTCGAGATCGGCCTTTAACCGCTTGGGTTGAGTAATGTCCTGGAAGGTTGCGACTGCACCAATAATAAAACCTTTGTCGTCATACAGCGGGCTGGAACTCCAAACCGCCGTCTTGCAGACACCGTCCTCCCAGACAAATTCAATCTCAAATTCCGAAACAGAGTCACCGTACCAGGCGGCACACTGAAGCGGCATTTCGTCGGGGGAGAGTTTCTTACCTTTATGGTACAATTTAACCGGAGGCAGTTCTGGGGCTGAATGGGAAAGACTGTCCCTTAGTTCGAGCCGTAGAAATTTTGCTGCCACCGGGTTATGCCGGATCTCCTTGCAGGAGGGGTCCGTTGCGATGGATAATCCGGCAGGAATTGCACCAAACAGAGCTGCGAAATGGTTTTGTCCGGCATCAAATTTTTTCAGAAGCAAGTCATAGTTCTCCTCAACCTGCCTGAACATAAGTTGGTTTAATAAAGTTTCAATAGTTTCCATCTTTTGACACCTACTGCGGTTTAATTCCAATTTTTTACTCGACTTGAATAATAACACATAACCTTTGAGGAATATGTCGAAGTAAATAACTACAAAACAATTGTATTATTTGGAAATAGTGAAACAAAAAGGCCTTTGGGGACAACTGGTTAAGTTGAATTATGCGGATGCTGCCTCGATAGCGAGACCCGCCTGGCATATATTTTCCGGGATGTGGCTCAACTGCCTTACGGGGAGATTTCCGAGGTGATGGAGATTGAAGAACAAAACGTGAGGGTGTTTTGTTTGGGTATTTGGCTCTTGATTGTATAGATAAGGCTGAACTGGAATCTGAAAGAAACGAACCGGCAGTATGAAGGAAAACAGGGAAAACTTACTTGATTACAGGGGTTTTATGACAACGGAAGCGGTCATATTCCAACGCAGGCGGCTGTCCCACCTGTCAGGTTTGATAAAGACGGTGTAGGTGACGTCGCCCTGTTTTTCTTCGCCAAAACTCTGAATGGATTCAACCGTCCCGGGAAGTTTCAGGTCCGGAACAGCGTCAAAGGTGATGGTGGCAAGGTCGCCTTTTTTGATGCTGGCAATGCTGAGTTCGGTTAGATCGTTTGTCCGGATTTGCCATCCGGAAAAATCGGCAACTCGCACAATCGGGACGCCGGGTGAAATGAATTCACCAACCCTGGCATCAATCGCGGCAACTGTGGCGGCGAAGGGTGCCTGTAACTCGGACTGGTCGAGCGCACTCCGGGCCTGATCCAACGCGGCCTGGGCCACTTCCACATCGGCTTCCGCCATAGCAATGCTACCGGCGCCTTTCCCGGACTGCAGGGAATCTACTTCTGCCTGGCGCAGCCGGGCTTCAGCCTTCTGGTATGCTGCCTTTGCCTGTTCCAACTGCTGGCGGGAAACGGCTTCCTGGTCAAAGAGAGCCTGAGTGCGCTCATAGTCCGTCTGGGCTGTTTCGAAATCGGCCTTGGCCTGGGTTAAGTTGACCTGTTCGCTTGCCCGTGTTGAAGCAAGTGCGGCCTTCGCTTTGGCCAACCCGGCCTCGGCCTGATTCAGCCTTGCCAGGATATCCCCATTTTCCAACCGCACCAGCACCTGTCCCGGTGTGACCTGAGCCCCTTCGGCAACGAGCACCTCGGCCACAGTGCCTCCAGCCGCAAAGCTGAGCGACGCATGCTGCACCGGCAGAACAGTTGCTTCCGCCACCACCTGGTTTCCCGCTTTCACCGCCGGGATGGCCGCGGCATCGGGATTCGGTTTCGCCTTTTCGGCCCGCCCGCGGGCTATCAAGCTTCCTCCGACGATAATTACAGCCAGGATAACAATTCCGATCACTACCCGTTGCCTGTTCATTGAGTTTCTCCCTTTCCCTTATTGGCAAGGCTGTTATGCTAGCCCAACCATTTTTTTCTTCCTGCTGTTACCGGATTTACTGGTATGCCAGCACTTCACGCACACTGAGACGGGATGCCCGCCGCGATGGTAAATAACTAGAGGCCGCTGCCAGGGTTATCGAAAGCACCAGCCAGAATAACAAACCTGTTACTGAAAAAGCATAACTTAGAGGTAGCCGCATGGCGCCGCCAACCAACAGAGTGAGAAACTTGCTGAGGGGCAGAGCTAGTAAGGCCCCAATCAACCAGCTGAGGAAGCCAATAAAAATACCCTCAACCATAAAAACCTGCAGCAGCGAAGTGTTGGAAGCCCCTATCGCCCGCATCACGCCGATCTCACGTGTCCGCTCCAGAACGTTGATACTCATGGTCCCGGCCAGGCCCAAACCGCCGGTGACCGCAAGGAGAGCGGCCATAATCAAAAGGAAGACAATAATCATGTTAAACTGCTTTTTTATCTGGGAACGCACGGTAGCGATGGTTTCCGTCGAGCTAACGCGCATACCGATACGCTTGAAATGTTCTTCTAGTGCTTTTGCCACCCGTGCCTGAGAATCCCCGTCATGCTGGGGGGCCACAACCATAACACTGCTTGCCTTTCCCACCTCTCGCACCGCTCGGGCGTAATAGGGATAATTGGCGTAAATGATAGGCCCTGACATTACTCCCCGTACCAGTCCGACAACACGCCAATTTGTTTCCCGATTTTCCATTTTCAGGACAATATCCTGTCCTACCACGACATTGGGCTCATCTTTTAAGAAGTCGGTGTTTAACACAACCGCATTTTCATCTTCCGGGAGCAGCCACCGCCCCTCCAGTACAGTGGGCCTGAGCATCTTGGTCGGAATCGGGGGGGCCACCATGAATGTATTGCCGCTTTCGCTGCCATCGGTGCGCACCCGGCGAACAGAGCCGAACCCCCAGCATTCGCCATTGACGACTCCCGGCACCCGTAGGCTTTCGTACTTGATCTGCTCAATGCGGTACGGTTGGCTGAACTCTACCTGGATATCATAATTCCAGTAGTTTAACGCGTTTTCGAGGGTAAGAGCCAGGGATGCGCGAACACCGAATACACCAATGAAAATGGCCCCTGCCAGGCTGAGGGTTACCAGGGTAAGCACCAGACGTCCCTTGCGCCGGAAAGTGTTGTGCATCGCCAGTAATAACGGGCGGGGGAGGAACCGGATCCTGTCCAGCATCCTGTCGATAACACCCTGACCAACCCGATGCCCGCTGAGGCCGTAATCGCTGACAGCCTCACGGACTGTAATTCGGGTTCCGACAATAACGGGGTAGAGGGACGCCAGCAGAGGAATCAAGAGTCCAATTGCCGCTTCCAGGGTAAATATCGAAAACGGTATCCGGAAAGGACCGGAGTCGTAGTTTACCATCCGGGCCAGGTAGCCGGCAAGGGCGTGCCCGGCCGCTGCCCCCAGCGGTACCGCTACGGTCAGTGCGAGGAGACCATAAATGACCACCACACCGAAATACATTGCCATTACCTGTTGGGCACGGCCGCCGATTGCTTTCATGATGCCGATCTGGCGCACATGCTGAGCCAGAAGGGCGGTGATCGTGTTAACCACCAGGAACCCGCTCAGGCAGAGGGAGAAAAACCCCAAGACGCCAAGGACCATCAGGAATGGTTGGATATAGTCTTCCGACGGATGCTTGCCGGGGGTAGGGACCCAGGTGTAATAGACCGTCCGGCCGCTTTTCTCTATTTTTTTCTGCACGCTGTTGGCGATCTGCTGGACATATACTTTATCCCCGGAGTTCCCGGCAACGATGATATGCATTTGATCGTAGTCGCGGGGCATTCCCAGCCATTTGAGCGTATCAAAGGTTATGTAGCCATATGCAGTTCCGGAAAGGTTAGTCGGGAATTGGTTCAAATCATGGGCCAGCCCGGCAACGCGCATTCGCCTCTCTTTACCGGAGGGGGTTTTGATCAGAATGGTTTGGCCCACCCCGGCCCGGGTTAAATTAACAGAGTCGCGTTCGAGCAAAAGCTGGTGTTCTGGAGGCGGCCACTTGCCGCCCTCCGGACTTACCTTGTTTATACGGATGTCATTATAATCAGGAATGGCAAAAAGCTGCAGGTTCTCCCACTTATCCGGTCCGACATTGATGCGCACCGTAAACGAGCGACGCCCTTCCGCCTCGCGAATCTCTTTCATGCCGCGGACCGCCTGTACGAGATTGTCATCAAAGGGATCTGAGTACAGGGAGGCGCTGGCCGGGTCGATTGCCCGGTAGCTGATGCCAAGGTCATGTGAGAAAATGAGCCGAGCAGTCATGATGCAGCCAAGAGCGAAAATACCGACAGCTATGGAAAGGACCACCAGGATTGTACGGGATTTATTGACCCAGATGTCGCGCAGGACTTTGTGCCAGCGGGGACTAAGCATGGGCCGCCTCCTGCCGGATGTGATCCACAATCTCACCATCGGCAACCACCACTGCCCGGGGCATCCGCCTGGCCCGTTCCGCGTCATGGGTGACCATGACGATTGTCTTGCCGTGTTCCACCAGGTTGTAGAAAAGCTGAAACACCGACTCCGCCGTCTTCGAGTCGAGGTTGCCGGTGGGTTCGTCAGCTACCAGGAGGGGAGGATCGTTTGCCAGGGCGCGGGCGATGGCCACCCGCTGCTGCTCACCCCCGGAAATCGCCGTGGGCAGTTTGTGAGCATGTTGAGCAAGGCCGACCTGTTCCAGAAGGTCCATGGCGCGCTCCGGGCGTTCATGCGGCCGGTAGACGTTGCAAAAATCCATGGGCAGCATCACGTTGTCAATTACCGAAAGGATGGGGAGGAGTTGAAAGAACTGGAAGATGACGCCCACGTTGCGGCCCCGCCATGATGCTATCTGCCCTTCGTTAAGGGTGTGAACCGCGGTATCACTCACATATACCTCACCTGACGTGGGCCTGTCTATTCCCGTGATCATATTGATCAACGTTGACTTGCCGCTGCCGGACTTGCCGATGACGGCCACGAACTCACCAGCATCAACCTGCAAGTCCACACCTTTGAGTGCGGTAAAAGGACCGGCTGAAGTATTATATACCTTGACGACCTCGCGCAGGTCTATCAAGTGTTCGTTTCCATTCCGGTTATATCCGTTCGGAGCGTCGCTAACAGTTTTGTTGTGGTTGAACCAAGTTTTAAACATCGGAGCCTCCCAAAAATTTGGACATCCCATCTCGGGAAATTTGGTAAAAATCCGTGTAGCCCTGATTTTTACCCTTAAGACACGGAATACGGTCTAGATGGGGAGATTACTCACATAAATGCATTATACTATAAGACCGTCAGCCTGAGACCGAGTTTTTTCATAAAAAATGGCGATTTTTTTTATAAAAATCTACCGCATAAAACTGTTGCGCTCGGGATACAGCCCGTCGTCATGTATGTGATCATCACAAAGTCAGCCGCTGATGGTTAAAAGCAGGCACAGGACTGGTGCCCATATAATTATATAATTAGTGTGATGCAAAAAGTTTTTATTTTGGTTGAAGTATTTTCGCCTATCTGTTCGTCTAAAGGTTAAAGGCCGAAAGGAGGGGTGCGCATTTGCGGTTATCAGATGAAATGCTGGTGGAAAAGTCAAAACAAGGCGACCTCTCGGCCTACGGTGAACTGGTATCGCGGTATCAGAATCAGGTTTATAACCTGGCTGTGCGAATGCTGCACTCGGAAGAGGACGCCAAGGATGCGGCTCAGGAGACGTTCATTCAAACCTACCGGTGCATCAAACAATTTCACGGACAGGCCAAGTTCTCAACCTGGCTATACCGGATCGCCTCCAACAAATGTCTGGATGCCTTACGACGCGGTAAACTGGAAAGGCAGGTTTTCACCGGGACAATTAATGAACAGGCACGGGGACCGACCGGGGACAAGCCGGAAGAAGAGCTGCTAAAGAAAGAACAAAACCGGGCCGTGCGGGACGCCCTTGCCGGGCTGCCGGAAAAATACCGGCTTGTACTTGTTCTACAGCATTACCACGGATTGAGCTATCAGGAAATCTCCCTGGCTCTTAACCTTCCGGAAAAGACGGTGGCCACCAGGGTTTATCGAGCCAAACAGATGCTAAAAGATGCTTTGGTCGGAGGTGAAGAACATGCAATGCCGGCAGGTCAAGAAAAACCAGGTCAATTATCTGGCCGGAGAATACCGTTACTTTGATATTGCGGCACTGGAGATGCACCTGCAAAACTGCCCCGACTGTCAGGCGGAACTCGCCGGTATTGCGAAATTAAATCTTCTGTTGGATAGCCTGGGCGATTGCAGCGTGACGGAAGGCTTTCATACCGAAGTGATGGCGGCTCTGGAGCGGCCTGCTGCGGGTGCTGCCAGGGACAATGAAGCAGGCAAGTCGGCCTGGTTCAGATTTAGCCTGGCTGGTGACCTTGTTGCTGCGGCCGCTGCTGCCCTGGTGATTTTTTGGGCCGGGGGGTTCTGGTTTACCCCCAAATACGATGTCATCAACCGCAGCGTTAACCACTTGGCTCAAAGCTATGTACAGGTATCCAGTGGGGCTATTGACCGTGTAGTAATATCCACCGGCAGCATTGCCGAAAAGCTTTTTCAAAAGGAGGGGAACCAAAAATGAGGTGTGTCTTTCATCAGGAACAAGAGGCGGAAGTGCTCTGTTCGATTTGTAAACGTCCCATCTGTCGATCTTGCAGCATTGAGCTGGCCGGCAGCAGCTACTGCCGCCCGTGTCTGGAGAAAAGGGTAGAAAGCGTGAAGGTGCCGGTCGGAGAAGTAAAGAGCAGGTTTTGGGCTTTCGTGCTCTCCCTTTTCCCCGGGGGCGGCTACCTGTACCTGGGGCTGATGAAACGGGGATTGCAGGCCATGATCCTGTTTTTTGGCAGTATATTTATCGGCGCCATACTGGGGATGGGAGAGCTAATTGCCCTGGTTGTGCCGATAGTCATGTTCTACACCATCTTTGATACCCAGGCAATCTGGCGGCGGATGCAGCAGGGCATACCCGTAGAGGATGAAGATCTGGTTGACCTGGGGCTCTGGGAACAGCGCAGCACCGTGGCAGCTTATGCGTTGATAGTCATCGGAGCGCTTGCCCTGTTAAACAACATGATACCCGTGTATTACTTCATGGGCATCATCCGGAGAGTGTTTCCCCCCCTGCTAATCATGGGGCTGGGGGTGTACATTCTCTACAGGAACACGCGCAAGGAGGCGGTTAAAGATGAATAACAGCCGCATCAGGGTTGGTCCGATTACTCTGGCAGTCGGCCTTGTCATCATCGGCCTGGCCGTACTGGCTTACAACTTTAAACTGCTTCCATCGCTTGAGACAGCGTGGAAGCTGTGGCCCCTGCTGTTAATTGGTGTCAGCGCGGAGTACCTGATTCGCAAAATGCTAAATAAAGAAAACCGGGATATTCACTTTCACGTACCCAGTTTGCTGCTCATCGGGCTGATTGTCCTGTTTGGTTCTATCGTAAACGCGATAGCCAGTACCGATATTGCCGGTGTGATCAAAGAAAACGTATTTGAGGAGCGTCAAAGCTATCAAAGGCTTTGGCAATCCGAACCCCTGGCTGTAGCTGCCGGAAGTCGAATTGTCATAGACAGTAAAAGGGGGCTGGTGCAGCTGCGCCCCAGTTCCGATGGAAAGCTGCATGTGAAGGCCAGGATCAACGCCTGGGCGGGCAACCTGGACAAGGCCAGGAAACTGGCGGAAAAGGTTGAGGTTGGGGTGGAACCGGGCAACCCGCTCCGGATTACTTCAGAGCCAGCCTTACCCGATGTAGGGCACTGGCGGACCGGTAATTATAGTGTTACTTTAACTGTCGAGGTTCCGGCGGGTGTCATGCTTGAACTGCAGAACGAAATGGGCAACATTGAAGCTTCCGATCTGGTTGGCCAATTCACCCTGACAGGCAAGATGGGACAGGTCAAGGTATCCAACATCACTGGAGATATGGAGATAAACTGCGAGAACGGTGACATAGTAACGGACGGAGTCAAGGGAAACCTCGAGGTTCAAAATCGCAATGGTTCTATTACGGTACGAGATCCCGGCGGCAATGTCGTGGCCAGTTCTAATAACAGCAGCCTGGAACTGAACTCGAAAATACCCCTGTCGGGGCAGTATGATTTGAGCACCGACAATGGCCGGGTAAAACTGTTCCTGCCGAAAAACTCCAACCTTAATATTAAAGCGGAAAGCAAGAACGGAAGCATCAGCGGTTCAGTGTTAACCGGGAAAGTGAGCGGGAACCGGGTCAACGAGGCGTCGGGTGTCCTTTGTGACGGAAAGGGGACAGCCTGGCTGCGGACCGAGAACGGGGAGATCGTGGTTCACGCATACGACAATTGACGTCAGAGCAAGGTTTACACTCACAAAAAGAGACCGTTATCACAGCGGCCTCTTTTTTGTGTCTTTTATTTTTCAGATTTTTACATGATGAATACCTTAACATAACGTATAACAAAAAAGACTATTGACAAAACATACGTTATAACGCATAATGCAGATAAGAATATAAATGTTATGGAAGAACGATTGGAAGGGTTTTCGGGGTAAGTTTATATAATTTTTTAGAAGGAGAATGTGCGAAAATGAAGCTGATTATCAGAAAAAAGGATAGCGTCAGCAGTATATTGATGTTTATCTTCAATGTTTTTCTACTTCCTTCCGGCCAAAAAAGCATTGGTTTAAGCAATGTGCTGAAAATCTTGGGGGCTATTGGCAAAAACGAAACAACGACAAGGATGGCTTTATCAAGAGCTGTACAAAATGGGTTGTTGGCCAAGACCAAAGACTGCGGAGAGGTATCCTATCACCTGACCCCCTTGGGCAAATCAGCCATAGACAGTTGGAGGCTGACGATCAAGAATTACCAGGATAGAATCCGGCTTCAGCATCAGCCGTGGAACGGGAATTGGCAGATAGTGACCTTTTCAATTCCCGGAACCAAGCAATCCGAGAAGGGTGAATTTACCGACTATCTGGAGAACCTGGGTTTCGGCATCTTGAATAAAGGAGTGTGGATTTCCCCGTATGATTATTCCCAAATCGTCGCAGCTATGGCCATGAAGCTGGGTATCAGAAACCACGTACACTTATTCTCTGCTTGCCCCGAAACCGGACAGAGCGTTCCCGCCATAGTGGACTGTGTATGGAACATAGATAAATTGAAAAAAAGATACGCCAGGCTGTCCCGGACCATTGAGCAAGCTCTGGCTGGCAGCGAGAGTTTAACCCCCAGGGAAATACTGCCACTTCTCCACGGACTGGGGCTGGAGTTTCTCGAAGTTATTCAGGACGATCCGCAGCTGCCCCTGCAAATTCTACCGGGAAAATGGTCGGGAGGCGATTGCGCCGGTAAATTCATGCAGCTGCGGGAACGCTTATTGCCCAGGGCTAAACAGTTTATTAACAGTCTCATATAACCACATATTTCTACCTTTCTTTGGGGTTGAATTCAAATGGTAACAACACATGTTGGGAGGTTGAAGGATGTCAAAAAGCACTGTTGTCGTCAGGGACCTTACCAAGACTTATGGTGGTTTTGCAGCGGTGAAGGGTATTAGCTTTGAGATTGGGGAAGGAGAGATTTTTGGACTGCTCGGGCCCAACGGAGCCGGCAAGACAACCACTATTTCCATGCTGTCATGCTTGCTGGAACCATCCGCCGGAGAGGCCGCTGTCGCCGGGTGGGACGTATCTAAAGAGAGGGAAAAGGTAAAACAGAGCATTGGCATTGTCCCCCAGGAACTTGCGCTTTACCCCACGTTGTCCGCTCGTGACAACCTGCTTTTCTTCGGGCGTATGTATGGTTTGAGAGGGAAAAAACTGAACCAGAGAATTGACGAGGTCCTGGGAATTGTAGGGCTTTCGGATCGTGCCGGCGATACTGTCCGGAAGTTTTCCGGCGGGATGAAGCGCCGCTTGAACCTGGCGGCGGGACTGGTGCACGGGCCTGATGTACTTTTTTTGGACGAACCCACCGTGGGTGTTGATCCCCAGTCTCGCAACCATATCTTTGAAAACGTGGTACGGCTTAACCGGGAAGGGATGACCATAATCTATACAACCCATTACATGGAGGAAGCTGAACTGCTTTGCCACCGGGTTGGCATCATGGATGAGGGAAAAATTATTGCCCTAGATACACCACGCAGCCTGATTAACAGCATGGGCCAAAGCCTTATCTACATAGGAACCGACCAAAATGGCGCCAATGTAATACCTTGCTTAAGAGCCCTGCCTCAGGTAAAAAAGGTATCAAAGCTTGAAAACAGGTTGGCAGTGGAGACAGTTGACGCCCAGAGAGCTGTCACAGGTATTATCGCAGCCTTGAACGAGTCGGGTATGAACTTAACCTCTCTGGAAATCAGGGAGCCTAACCTGGAAAATGTCTTTCTTAACCTTACCGGAAAGAAACTGAGAGATTAACTGGTGTGGCGATAGTCAGAAAGGCAGCTGAAAATTAGCCTGGTATAAAGAGAGGGGAATGGCTATGAAATTCTGGCATATAGCATGGAAGGACTTGAAAATTCAGTTTAAGGATACAGGGGCCATGGTGCTGCTTTTCGTTGTGCCCATAGTGGTTATTACAATCGCCAGCTTTGCTCTGTCGGGCATGTTTGGCGGTGGGACAAAAGCAATCAGAGTACCTGTTGTCGACCTGGACCGGAGCGATTTTTCCCGGCATGTTTTGGAGGACCTGAAGGAGATTAATGCTCTGGCAATCGAGGAGACCGTTATTGATAGCGGCACTATGGAGCCGATCACGGAAAAGCACGCCAGAAATAGTATAGAAACAGGCAAACGGGCTGTGGCCATAGTTATTCCCCCTGGTTTTGGCGAGCGGGTTAAAACAGGGCAGCCAACGGAATTTATTCTTCTGCAAAACCCGGGGGAACAGATTTCCACAAGTACCGTACACGGTATAGTGGATGGCATAGCCACCCGGATAACCGCCAAAGCTGTCGCGGTCCAGGCAGCTTTGCAGGCGGTCGGGAAAAACGGCCGGACTGATATAAAAGAGATCACTCCGGCTGTCCTGGGAGCGGCGGATAGACTCTGGCAAACGCCTGCCGTACAGGTTCGCGGCCGGGATGTGGCGGCAATGGCTGACAAGAAGGTCGATCCTTTTAAACAGAACGTTCCCGGCTACGCGGTGATGTTCGCCCTCTTCAGCATGCTGGCCGGAGGGAGCGCTCTCTTGAAAGAAAGGGAGTTGGGCACCTTCCGCCGCCTCCTTTCCGCTCCTGTCGGCAAAGCCAGTATTCTGGCAGGCAAACTCATACCCAATTTCATCACTGCTCTTTTGCAAATCATTGTGTTTTTTGCCTTTGGCCACTTTGTCTTCGGTATGGAGTTGGGTAATTCTCTCCTGGGGTTGGCTGTGATGGCCGGCGCGGTGGCTCTGGCAGCTACCAGCATGGGCATTTTTATGGCAGCCCTAGCTAAGACGGAAGCCCAGCTCTCCAGCCTATCTGTGCTTATCATCCTGATGATGTCCTCCCTGGGTGGCAGCTGGTGGCCCCTGGAGATTGTACCGGACTTTATGCGGAATTTGGCTCATGTCGTCACCGTTAACGCCTGGGCCATGGACGGATTCAAGGATCTGCTCTGGTATGGCCGCGGCGCTGTTGATGTCCTTCCGGAAGCGGGAGTACTGTTGGTTATGGCATCGGCAGCTTTCGGTATTGGCTTGTGGCGGTTCAAGTTTGATTAATTTTGTTATTCCCATATTGTACCACCACTGTGATATAATGCTTCGAAAAGGAAGCCTTGAAATGCTTAAGGTTGTGTATACCTGCGGGTGCGGCATTTTTTGGGAGGGGAGCAATAGTGTTGAGATTCGAGAGTGGCCACAAAAAAACTTTGCCTGTAAATCTCGGGAGAAGATTCGTGTTGGGCAGGAAAAGGGTAGCCGTGATAGTCTTTATTTCCCTGTTGTCGTTTTTGTTGGCCCCGCTCCAGCTAACGGCTTCCGAATTAAAAGCTCCCGTGGTGGAATGGGAAATTGTTTTCGGCAAAATGCAGTTCGGTTCTTACGATTCCGGCTACAGCGATTACGGCATTGATATAAGAGAGACAGATGATGGTGGTTTTTTGTTGTTGTATAAGACACAACCCGTATATGATTGGAGGGTATTCCTCGAAAACCGCGGCAGGATTGATGCTGATCCGGACTTTTATTTTACCAAGTTTGATCGCTCCGGGTGTAAACAGTGGGAGAAACGCCTGAACACAAGGGATCGGTTATCTGCCGTGTGGTTCACAGGGGATGGAGGATGTATTGGCCTGACCGCAAACGCCGAGGATGACTACGGGCAGACCACGAACGTCAAACTGATTAAGTTTGATTTTAACGGCAAAAAGGTTTGGGAAAAACAATATATGGATAAAAAGAGTTTTAAAATTTCATCGATAGAACAGACAAGCGATGGTGGTTTCGTCGTTGTTGGAGGCTCAGGGTCGACTTCTGATGTATACCTGGCAAGATTGGATGCTGCAAGTAAAATGCTTTGGTCGAAAACTTTTGGGGGGAGCAGACAATCAGATTACGGAGTTGACGTTCACGAGACCAAAGACAAGGGTTTTATTGTCTGTGGCACTACAGGGTCGTTTCCCGGTTACGAAAATGTTTACCTGGTTAAGACAAACGCCTCCGGTAAAAAGATATGGGAAAAGGCTTTTGGGGGGAAGAACCACGATTATGGCATTTCAGTACAGCAGACAAAGGATGGCGGGTTCATTCTCCTTGGCAACACACGTCCTTTCGGTGAAGGCAGTTCGATATATTTAATCAAGACCGATAGCTGCGGTGAAAAGAGCTGGGAGAAGACCTTTAGTGGAAAATAGTATGAATACGGCGCCTCTATTCAGCAAACCAGCGACGGCGGATACGTTATTGTTGGGGGGAAGGCCGATTCCCTGCAGGATTCTGCGAATGTTTATGTAGTGAAAACTAATAATAAAGGTCAGAAAATCTGGGACAAGATTCTGGGTAAAACCGGTCGACTTAAACCGGAAACTTACAGCGGCTCCGCGCCGCGCGAAAAAAGTCAGCATGGGAAGTAAATCCGGGCTAAAATAAAAAGCGGATATAAATAAACGAAAACAAGTCCTGAAAAATTTGAGGGGTAATGCTGATTATGACCGGGATTATTATCTACACCAAAACAGGCTGCCCGTACTGTGCCAGGACCATGGATGAGTACCGGGCCAAGGGGATTCCTTACGAGGAAGTCAACACAAGCGTAGATGCCGAAGCGCGGCGACTCTGCCGCGAGGTGTACGGCGCGGACAGGGTGCCCGTCGTCGTTCAGGACGGAAAGGTGATTCAAATAGGCGACTCTGCTACGGGTATGGGGTGAAGCATCTGAGTCGCCGGCCGGGAGCCGGCTGCCGCTGTGAAAAATAGATGAGACCTTTAAGACACCTGGTATCTTAAAGGTCTTTTATAGAACTTCGCCCCTGAAAACCCACGGGCTCGAACCGTGGGATGAAAGGGGCAGTTGCCCGAAGGGCGACAAGATATACACAAACACATGTTCTAATGTTATAATTGTAGCATGGATGGAAAAACAAACCATTGTGTTCACAATATCAACTATCACATCGTTTTTTGCCCGAAATACCGTCATAAGATGATCAAAGGTAAGGTTGAGGATCTAGTAAAGCAGACTGTCCAGGAAATCTGCACTATCTCTGGATATGCCCTCATCCAAATAGAAACAATGCCGGATCACCTGCACATATTCCTCTCTGCCCCGCCTACCATAGCTCCCACTGAAATTGTAAGGAAACTCAAAAGCATTACCGCCATCAGGATACTTGCGACTTTTCCCCGGATTAAAAAGAAATTTTTCTGGGGCAGTGGACTATGGAGCAGAGGTTACTACGTTGGTACAGCCGGAAACGTCAGTGCCGAAACTATCCGTAAATATATTGAAGCCCAGAAGTTTCCCCAGAAGGAGGTGCAAATCAAATGAGTAAGTGCAAAAACAAACAAACAAAGAAGCCGAAACCCGAAAGCGTTGACATACTGGTGGAAAAATTTCCTGCATACCTAACCCCAAAACAAACGTCCCTGGCCCGTGACTTGCAAAGAGAAGCGGCCAAAGTATGGAACGCTACCTGCACCGTCCACCGAATAGTCTACTCCAGGCATCATTGCTGGCTTGGTGAGGGCGCTATGAAAACGTTCGTCAAAGGTAAATATGGTATCCATTCCCAATCAGCCCAGGCTGTCGTGGAAACTTATTTCGAGTGCTGCGAACGCACCAAAGCCTTGCACGAACAGGGTCATACCGATTGGCGCTACCCACACCGCAAGAAATACTTTTTCACCGTCACCTGGAAGCCACTCGGCATAACTCACGAGGGGCAGATCTTGACCCTTAAGAACGGGCGCAGCAGAGAACCACTGGTCCTTAATTTACCCGAACGGCTCTCCGGAACCGTCATCAAGCTAGTACAGCTCGTCTGGCATCGAAATCAATACTGGCTGCACATAACGGTAGAAAAATCGGCCCTGCAAAAAGTACAGGGCACCGTTATAGCGGCTATAGATCCAGGTGAAATCCATGCCTGTACAGTTACCGACGGAAAGGAAGCACTGGTTGTTTCCGGTAGGTTGCTGCGATCCATTCACAGGCTGCGGAACAAAGTATTACGCAAGTTCCAAAAGGCTATCTCCAGAACCAAGAAAGGCTCCAACCACCGCAGGAAACTGCTGGCCGCCAAGTATCGCTTCTTGAACAATATCGAGCGCCGAATTGAGCATACCAAGCACACCATTTCAGCTATTGTTGCACAGTGGTGCTTAGATCGCAACGTCAAGACTGTCTACATCGGCAACCCTGAAGAGGTGCGCAAGAAAGACTGCGGCAGAAAGCACAACCAGCGCATGAGTCAGTGGGCCTTTAGTAAGCTCCGGGAGTTGCTGGAGTACAAGCTCAAGCGCCATGGCATTAAGTTGATCCCGGACCAAGAAACCGGTACTACTGGCACTTGCCCAGCTTGTGCTGAATACACCAAGCAGACTGGTCGCACCTACAAATGCGGCAAGTGCCGGTTCACCGGTCCGCACCGGGATGTGGTCGGTGCGTCTGGGATTCTGGACAAGTCAGTCAACGGCAAATTCACCAAAGGCCGTAAGTTGCCTGAAAGGGTGGAGTACACGCGGCCGAAAGTAGTAATGCCGAAAAAGGCTGCTTAACGTATCTACGACGAGTAGTAGATGCCCATGGACCGGGCCAAGGCTGTGTGTGATAGGTAACACAGTGCTGTAGCTCACAAGGGAGTGTAAGACCCTGCTTAGGCGGGGCAACTCTCGATGAAATGAGAAACCTTACGGGAAGAAGCCTCCGGGCTCGTCCCGGAGGAGGTTCACATGACCATATCTTAAAGATTCTAATGAATGAGTTTTTTGGGAAAATAGATTCGAATGAAAAAGATATCTTAATAAGATTGAGGCAAATGGCATTGCTTAAATTTGAATTAATTAAAAAATAAAAAGATCGGAGTAGAGGGGGAGGAGGAGACCGGCAGTGGCCAAAGACGTTCTGCTGAGGCTCGACCATGTTACGAAGACTTATGAAATGGGTGAAGTCAGAGTTGAGGCTCTGCAGGATACATCCCTGCAAATCTACCCGGGAGAGCTGTTGGCTATCCTGGGGCCGAGCGGCTCGGGCAAAAGCACCATGCTCAACATTATCGGAGGTATTGACCTGCCCACCAGCGGCAAGGTTGTATTTGGCGAGGAGGATTTGAGCCAGGTCGGAGACTCCAGGTTGACCCGCTACCGGCGGAACGAAGTCGGTTTTGTATTTCAGTTCTATAACCTGATTCCGGACCTGACCGCCAGAGAAAACGTGGAACTTGCCGGCCGTCTCGTCGAGCACCCGCTGCCTGCTGATGAAGTCCTGAAAGAGGTCGGCCTGGAAGACAGGCAGGACCATTTCCCTTCCCAATTGAGCGGGGGAGAACAGCAGCGTGTTTCCATTGCCAGGGCCACGGCCAAAAACCCTCGCCTGCTCTTATGTGATGAACCGACTGGCGCTCTTGATTTCCAGACGGGCAAACTGATTCTCGGACTGCTGTCCAGGATCAACCGGGGGCGGGGGAGCGCGGTGATAATCGTCACCCACAATACGGCCATTGGGGCCATGGCTCACCGGGTCGTCCGGATGCGCAGCGGGCGAATCGTGGACATTACCGAAAATCCCTCACCGGTATCTCCCGAAAGGATTGAATGGTGATGAACGTCCTGTTAATGAAACTGTGGCGCACCATCTGGAATACCAAGGGCCAGTTTCTGGCGGTTGCGGCCGTGGTAATGGTGGGGATTTCGGTCTTCATCTCCATGACCACCAGTTATTACAACTTGAACCGCTCCCAGGATTTGTTTTACCGCGAAAATAATTTTGCCGACTACTACTTTCATGTTGTCAGGGCTCCCCAGGAGATTACGAAGCAGATTGAATCAGTCCCCGGGGTTATCAAGGCAACCGGGCGGATCCAAATGGACATTCCGGTTATCAAGGAGGGAAACAACAGGGCTACGGCCCGGGTGACCAGCTACCCTCTTCCGATGGACCGTGAAGTCAACAGGCTGGAGCTGCTGACCGGGAGAATGTTTGAAAAATATCCCCAGGGCGGGGGCGTCGAGGTCCTGGTGGACCCCCAGTACGCCAAGGCCAACCAATTGAACGTCAACAGTATTGTGACAGTTGTGGCCGGGGGGAAGCGCGTGCCCCTGACGGTTGTGGGCACCGGCACCAGCCCCGAATTCATTTACCCGATGAAGGATGCGGCCAGTATGATGCCTGAGCCGGAAACTTTTGGCATTGTCATGATACCGCAGAACCAGGCGCAGCAGATCCAGAACCTGCCCGGGCAGATCAACCAGGTGGTTGTGAAGCTGGCCCCGGGAGTCGACGCCGAAGAAACGGCCGCCGGGATCAGAACCATCCTTGAGCCTTACGGCAACCTGGCTTCTTACCCCCGGAAGCAGCAGTTAAGCCATGCGGTGCTTCAGGGGGAACTGGATGGGCTTGAGGTTCAGGCTCAATTCATGCCAGCAATTTTTCTCTGTGTTGCCGCCGCCATCCAGTTCATCATTCTGGGACGGATGGTCAAAACTCAGAGGCTGCAGATTGGGATAATGAAGGCCCTGGGTTATCACAACAGGCAAATTATGTGGCACTACGTCAGTTATGCCCTGGCTGTGGCTGTTGCCGGCGCCGCACTGGGCCTGGTCTTTGGGTTAATGCTTGCTTCGGTTTTTTCCAAGGCATACGCCATGTTTTTCAACCTGCCGGGGGCGATCGGCGGTTTCAATTTCCGGGCCATTTTTTCCGGTGTCGCCCTCAGCTTGATGGTGGGGTTACTGGCTGGCTTGGCCGCCTCCCGCGGCGTCGTTCGGATAAACCCAGCCGAATCCATGAGGCCCGAACCCCCCAGGAGCGCCCGCAGTATTTTCCTGGACCGCTGGGGCTGGCTTTGGCGCAAATTGGGTTCAGAATGGAAAATGACCCTGCGCACTGTCGGCCGAAACCGGGCCAGATTCGGGTTCACCGTGGTTGGTGTCGTATTCGCCGTGGGCATGCTCGTGGTCTCCTTCTTCGCCAAGGATTCAATTGATTATATGCTGAAAACGCATTTCTTCCGGGAGCAGCATTACGATTTCTTGCTCCGTTTCTCCGGTCCGGTGCGGGAAAGCGAACTGCTGAACATCTCCCGCATCGATGGTGTCATTAAAGTGGAACCAATTTTCGAACTGCCCGTCAAGATGCACTTCAACGGCCGCTCCGAGGATGATTTACTCCTGGGACTGCCCGGGGGCGTTACCCTGAAAACGCTGGTCAACGACAAAGGGAGACCGGTGCGGCTGCCAGAAGACGGGATTCTAATCAGCCAGCGGTCGGCATCCAAACTTGGGGTTCGCATCGGCGACCGGTTCGAGGTGGAGACTCTTCTCGGGGTGGGGCCTTCCCACCGCGGCACGTTGAAGGTGGCCGGGGTCAACCGGCAGCTTGTCGGCAGCAGTTCATATGTTAACTTGAGCCAGGTTAACGGGCTTCTGCAGGAGGGGCAGCTGGTTTCCGGAGCCATGCTGAAAGTCGATCAGGGGAAAGCTGACCAGGTTGAACGGGGCTTGAACGAGATGACGGGGATCGCCTCCGTTTCCAGCCGGGAGAAGGAACTGGGGGGGTTCACCAAGAACATGGGCAGTATGATTTACGCTGTTACGATTATGATTATGTTTTCCGTTATTCTGGGGTTTGCCATAGTATACAACTCCTCGCTGATCGGCTTCGCCGAGCGCAAACGGGAACTTGCCTCCCTGCGGGTCATCGGCTACACGAACCGAGAGGTTTCGGGACTCCTGCTCCGGGAAATACTGCTCCAGGCGGCCTGTGGCGTGATTTTTGGCCTCCCATTCGGGCGCTGGATGGCCGAAAGCTACGTCAACGCTGTTAGCACCGAACTTTTTACTATGCCGGTTGTCGTTTACCCGCAAACCTATTTGCTGTCCGCCATCGGGGGCATAGCTTTCATGATGGCGGCGCACCTGTTTGTGGTCAAAGGGGTCAAAAAACTTGATCTCGTGGAGGTCCTGAAGAATAGGGATTAACGGAGGGTCGGGGGATGAGAAAGAGGAAAACAATCTACCTGGGGGTTGGCATCCTGGTGGTATTGGTTCTGGTGATAGCTGCCGCTCCCGGCGGGGGAACGCCTGTCGAGACGGCAGTGGTCCAAAAGGACGATATTACCCGGGCGGTGGAGGATGTCGGTTATGTGCAGCCCGCGACCGACTGGGATTTCTATGCCACCCAGAATGCCAGGGTCGCCGATGTTCCTGTGGAAACGGGTCAAACAGTCAAACAGGGGGAGACCCTCGTCCTTATGGAAAACCTTGATTTGGGCACACAGGTTGCAGACACCCAATCCCAGCTGGCACAGGCAGCCGCTGCCGTCAACGGTGCCAGGGCTGCACTGGAACGGACCAGGCTGGCACTCCAGGACGCCAAGGACAACCTGGCTCGGGTTAAAGAGCTGTTTCAAGCCGGGGCGGTTGCCCAGGTGGAATATGACAGGGCCTGGTCCGACGTTGAGTCGTCCCAGCAGAGTTTCAACGAACAAAGCTCTCTCCTTGATTCTGCCCAAGCGCGGGCGGAGGGGTTGAATCAATTAATGAAGCAGCTGGCCGCCAAGGAGCAGCAGCTTGCAATCAAGAGCCCTGTTGACGGTCAGGTTTTGAACTTACCCGCTGAGAAGGATCAAGTAGTGCTTCCCGGTGTTCTGCTGGTGAGTGTAGCCGTGCCGGGGCAGCTGGAAATCAAGGCGGATATATTAAGCGATGATCTGGCGGAGGTTAAAATCGGGCAGAAAGTGAGCGTAACCGCTTCCGTTCTGGGTGATAAGGTTATGCCGGGTGTAGTGAACAAAATATATCCCAGAGCCGAGGAAAAGCAGTCGGCCCTGGGTGTGATTCAGCGCCGGGTTCCGGTCATCATCTCTTTGCCAAACGCCGCTAACCTGAAACCCGGTTTTGAGGTCAGGGTCGCCATTCAGACAGTGAGCCGGATGAATGTTCTCATGGCACCCCGGGAATCGGTGCGGACGAAAGACGATGGCAGCAAAGAAGTAATGGTGATTACGGGTAACCGGGTGCGGCATCAAACGGTGAAAACCGGGATCAGCGACCGCCAGAACATTGAAATAACAGGGGGATTAAACAAAGGGGACAAAATCCTAAGGGATGGAGGCCTGGATCTAAAGGAAAATGCGAAAGTCAAGGCGGGCTCTTAAGCCCGCCTTTTGCTGGAACTTCACGACTGCAACCGAAGCGGTCAATGCACTCCGGTTTCCTAGCCTGTCGATGGGCCAGGCCCTATCAGGGGCACTATTTTTCCCTGCCGATGAGCGCCTCCCATTTGGGGAACGATCCGAAAAGCCCTCCGGTATGGATGAAAAGAATGCTGCCGCCTTTGCCAAACTTGCCGGCCTTGAAGAGAATACCGTATAATTCCATGTTTGATCAGGGCAATCCTTCAGGCAGATTGAAAAGGGTTGCCCATTAACTTCCAGTTGGGCGCATAAGGGCGAATGGGACAGATATTGGGCAATATGTGGACATAATTCGACATGATGCCCGAAAGGAGTTTGGAAAATCTGCCCGAATGTTATTAGAATGAGTCTTTTTTCCTAAAGAAATGACATCAAAGCCAGGAGGGATACTGTTTGAACCTGCAGATTTGCGCAAACAACTCAGTAAACGCCCTGCCCAAAAGCCCTACCGGGATCAAAGGGCTTGATGAAATCAGTGGTAATCGCGCTTTATTTATTCTCAAAACCCGGCTATGGCTCATTCCGTCACGGTTCACCAGCTGCGGTTGTCCGACAGGGGTATCAGTCTGACCGATAATATGGAGGAAGGTTGAAGGGTATGATGGAAATTGAACCGCTGGAACCGGGGGAACCCGAACAACTCCAGGAGGTATGGGAACTGCGCCTTTACGTGGCCGGGAAAACCCCGAAATCGATTATGGCGTTTGCCAATTTAAAGCGGATTTGCGAGGAACACCTTGCGGGCAAGTACCGGATAGAAATTATTGACCTTCTGGAAAATCCCCAACTTGGCCGGGGGGACCAGATTCTTGCCATCCCGACACTGGTAAGAAAGCTCCCCCCACCGATGAAAAAAATAATTGGTGATCTTTCAAATACCGAGCGGGTCCTGGTAGGGCTTGAGCTTCGACCAGCTTCCGGTAGGGGCAAGCAGGATGCAGGGTGAGCGAATCCTAATCGCGGCTGCCTGTTCTCCTCATCATGAAAGGAGAATCCCATGAACGCACCGCCAAAAACAACCCCCGAATTCGAGCAAATAATAAAAGAGTCCGGTAAGGAGAAATTCGTGCTATCCTTATACATTACCGGAACCACCCCCAGGTCACGAAACGCTGTTGCCAACATCAGGAAGCTTTGTGACGAACACTTGAAAAACCGTCACGAACTGGAGGTAGTTGATATCTACCAACAGCCGTCGCTGGCCAGGGGGGAACAGATCGTGGCGGCGCCCACTCTGATAAAGAAACTGCCTCTGACGATGCGAAAAGTGGTCGGCGACATGTCCGACACTGATCGAGTTCTTGTTTCACTTGGTTTGGAGCCAAGTAGAAACCCGGGCAGGTAACGGCAATGCTCAACCAAAACAGTGGGGAACTCCTAGCGGAAATTGAACACCTGCGCATGCGGCTTGAGGAGGCGGAATCCACTTTGTACGCCATCCGGAACGGGGAAGTAGACGCTCTGATTACAGATGGACCCGAGGGGGAACAGATATTTACCCTTAAGAGCGCCGATTACCTCTACCGCCTGATCATTGAGGAGATGAACGAAGGGGCTGTTGCCCTAATTTGTGATGGGACCATCCTTTACTGTAATAGCAGTTTCGCCAGACTGGTGCGGACACCGCTGGAAAAGGTGATCAGCACGTCTGTTTATAATTTTGTCACCAGCAAGGATCAGCCGATCCTGGAAATGCTCATGCAGCAGGGGGTTACGGGGAAAAGTAAAGGGGAATTTACTCTGTCGGCGAGTGACGGAACCCTGATCCCCGTTTATATCTCTCTGAGTACCTTAATGTTGGGTGAGGCCCAGGGTGTCTGCATGGTTGTTACGGATTTGACCGAGCAGAAGCGCAATGATGAAATAATCGCCGCCGGAAAGCTGGCGAGTTCCATCCTGGATCAGGCCGAAGAAGCGATAGTGGTTTGTGATGCAGAAGGAAGGGTAATGCTCGCCAACCGGGCCGCGGAGCAGTTATCTGACAGACAACTGGTCTCACAACCTTTCGACGCCGTATTCCCCTTTGGTTTCAGTTCCGCGGTGCCGGGAAAGCGTTTTCGCAAGAGAATGAGTGACGGGCAAAAATTTTCCATTCAGACTGTTTTGGGAGGGGTTGCTTTTCGCGGTATTGAACTGAATTATAATAGAATTGACGGCAGAGCAATCAGTTTGCTTGTCAGCGCCGGACACCTGCTGAACACCCAACATAAGATTAATGGTTGTGTCATCACTCTTGCGGATATCACCGAACGCAAGCGGATGGAATCGGCACTGGAAGAGGCGCATGAACAGTTGGAAAGGCGGGTGGAAGAGCGTACCGCCGAGCTGGCCAAAGCCAACCGCCAACTGCAAAATGAAATCGCCGAACATGAACAAACCGAAGAAGCTTTGAACAAATCCAATCGGCAGATTATCAGCATACTGGAAAGTATTACCGACGCGTTTATTGCTGTTGACCATCAATGGCGATTTACCTACGTTAATGAGGAGGCTGAGAAGCTTTTCCGTAAAGAACGCATGGAGTTGTTGGGCCAGTGCCTGGGAGACATGTTTTCTCCACCTTTCGACGGAACATACTTTGATAGCCTGAATCAGGCAATGGCGGCAAAGACGGCTGTTAATTTTGAAATTAACAACTCATATTTGGGCAGGACTTTCGAAATCCATGCCTATCCCTCTCCCGACGGGCTGTCCATCTATTGCCGCGATATTACGGACGAGAAGCAAATGGAAAATGATTTAGCCCGGTTGGACCGCCTCAACCTTGTGGGGGAAATTGCGGCAAGTATCGGTCACGAAATCAGGAACCCTTTGACTACAGTACGTGGTTTTCTCCAACTGGTCGGCGGCAAGGATGATTGCGTCAAATACAGGGACTATTTCAATCTGATGATTGACGAACTCGACAGGTCCAACGCCATTATTTCGGAGTTCCTGTCACTGGCTAAAAACAAGCCAGTGGACAAAAAGGCGGTAAACCTCAATTCCGTGATCGAATCTTTGCACCCTCTCATTGGGGCTGATGCCACGCTCACTGATAAGTATGTTCTGGTTGAGCGGGGGAATATAACGGATTTGGTTCTTGATGACAAGGAGATTCGCCAGCTGATTCTAAACCTTACCCGCAACGGCCTTGAGGCAATGCTGCCGGGTGGAACTCTCAAAATTGGGACTTTTGCCGAAAACGAAGAGGTGGTATTGTTTGTCAGAGACCAGGGCCCCGGAATCAACCCTGATGTGGTGGAGAAGATCGGGACACCGTTTCTGACCACCAAGGATGAAGGGACAGGGCTGGGGCTGGCCGTCTGTTACAGTATAGCGGCTCGCCATAATGCCGCAGTAACGTTCGACACTGGGCCATCCGGTACTACCTTCTACGTTCGCTTCCGAGTTAAACGGGCTGAAGGAGAACCGGAAGGGGCTGCGGAACACCTGCCAGGTGAACTGGCGGCAGAGAAATAATAGCAGTAATAAAAATGGCAGGAGAAAATCAATGGCCAGACTAGAGTTGATTGCTACAGCTGCATTTGGATTGGAAGCAGTGGTGGCCCGGGAGTTGCAACAACTGGGCTACGAGGACTTGACGGTGGAAAACGGCAGAGTTAAATTTAAGGCGGATGAATTGGCTATCTGCCGGGCCAATCTCTGGCTGCGCACGGCTGACCGGGTACTCCTGAAAATGGGGGAATTCAAGGCTGCTTCTTTTGAGGAACTGTTCCAGCAGACCAAGGCGCTCCCCTGGCCGGACTGGCTTCCGGAAAACGCCAACTTTCCAGTAGAGGGGAAATCGATCAATTCAAAACTGTTCAGCGTGCCGGATTGCCAGGCGATTACCAAAAAGGCGATTGTGGAAAAAATGAAACAGAAATACAAGCGGTCATGGTTTGACGAGGACGGCCCCCGTTATACGATAGAAGTCGCCCTGTTAAAAGACGTGGTCACCTTAACCATTGACACCAGCGGGGCTGGGCTGCACAAGAGGGGCTACCGAAAACTGACAAGCCAAGCCCCGCTCAGGGAAACCCTGGCGGCAGCCCTGGTGCTCTTGAGCCGCTGGCATCCCGACCGGGCCTTTATTGATCCCTTTTGCGGTTCTGGGACGATTCCGGTTGAGGCAGCTCTAATCGGATTGAATATCGCCCCGGGGATCAACCGCGACTTCGCCGCAGCCGGATGGCCCAACATCACTCAGGCGCTATGGAAAGAGGCGCGGGGTGAAGCGAAAGGCCTGATCGACACCGGCCGTACTCTGCGCATTATGGGGACGGATATTGACAGTGAAGTGCTGAGCTTGGCCCGATACCATGCCCGCCAGGCCGGGGTGGAGAATCAGATTCACTTCCAGAGGCGCCCTTTTGCGGAAACCCGGTCCCGCTTTGATTACGGTTACGTGATTTGCAACCCCCCTTATGGGGAACGGTTGGGTGATATCCGCGAGGCGGAACAGTTGTACCGGGAGATGCGGCGGGTTTTTGGAGCCCTGGCCACATGGTCCTTCTATGTGCTGACATCACACCTTCAGTTTGAGCAGATCTTTGGGCGATTGGCGGATAAAAAACGGAAGCTGTATAACGGGCGCATTCAGTGCAATTTCTATCAATACTTTGGCCCCAGGCCGCCACGTGAGCCCAAGGTTCAGTAAGAGGTCCGAAAAGTGGGTTATTTGCCGGGGAAGCCCGGCTGTGGTGAGCCAGGGGGAAGAACTGCGGAATTAGTTAAAGAGAAGGTAGCTCATCCCCTTTTTTGGGAACCCATGTTATAAAAATAAGCGCTTTCGGTTTTGCGGAGGCGATTTCTAGCCGTTGCAAACATCAAAAAAAGTTGATATAATTAGGTTATGGATAATGTAGCCATTGCCAAAGCTTTAAGCGACCCAATCCGGTACAGAATAATGCTTATGCTGGCCCGCAGCGACCAGGGGTGCTGCCGGGTTCCCGGTGACAACGACCGGCCCGGCCTGTGCAACTGTGAATTAATGGTCAGGTTGGGCTTGATCCAATCGCGGGTTTCCTATCATATGAAGGAACTGGTGGAAGCGGGGTTGGTCGCCGAAGAACCCAGGGGTAAATGGAAATACTATTTCATCAACACGAAAACTCTGAGGGAATACCTGGCGCAATTCAGCAAGGATTTTGGATTGGAGTAATTTTTTTTACCGAAAACATCAAAAAAATTTGATTGGAGGGCTTTAATTGTGACAAAGGACATTCGGGAATTTGTCCGGCAAAAGTATGCCCTGGCTATCACCAGGAAGGTAGAAGGCAGTGGTGGCAGCGAACAAAGCGGCGGTTGCTGTGGTGCGGTTGGTGGTGAAGGCGATCGAAGAGGGAGCAATATTAGTTTCAGTTGTTGCGGCGGTGGCGGCAGTAGCTTTGGCGACCGTCTGGACCGTATGGCAGAGGCGGTTGCTTCAAAGCTGTACCGCCCCGACGACATGGAGGGATTACCCCCGGACGTGGTTTCGGCATCATTTGGCTGTGGCAATCCGACTGCCCTAATCGAACTCTATGAAGGGGAAACGGTGCTGGACTTAGGCAGCGGGGCCGGGCTTGATGTCCTCCTGTCCGCCCGGCGGGTGGGTCCAGCAGGAAAAGTCTACGGACTTGACATGACCGATGAGATGCTGGCCGCGGCGAGAGCCAACCAGGCTCAGGCGGGTGTCGCGAATGTGGAGTTTCTCAAGGGACATATTGAAGAAATTCCTCTTCCGGAAAACACGGTGGATGTGGTTATCTCCAACTGTGTCATTAACCTTTCCGGAGACAAGGATCAGGTGCTCAAGGAGGCTTACCGGGTATTGAAACCGGGGGGCCGGTTCGCTGTGGCGGACATAGTATTGAAAAGGCCTCTACCCCAAAAGGTGAAACAAGATTTGGCAGCCTGGGCCGGCTGTGTGGCAGGGGCTTTGTTGGACCAGGAGTACAAGGCAAAACTGGCCGCATCAGGCTTCATAGATATTGCGGTTGATATTATCACGGCTTACGATTTCCCGAACGATGCAGCGGCTGCTCTGTATCCGGCTCTGACCGAAGCGGAACGACACGAAATCAACGGATCGATTGTCAGCGCTTTTGTTCGAGCCAGGAAGCCGGAATTGATCTAGTGGCTGAGGAACTGAAAAATCTGGTTCGGCAGTTTTGAGTTTAGTATTTTTGCCATATGCCCCGGGATGAGTCTACACACGGGCGGAAGCGAATGATGAGGAAATCGTTCTGGGTGGGAGTAGTACAAGTGGCTACTCCCAAACTATTTTCGCCAATTTTTTTTACTGAAATCAGCTCCAAGGATGACTTTGACGGAAAAGGCCGGAACGTGAGGATTCAAGGGGGGATTTGGCTGAAAAAACCTCTGTTACCAATTTATGGGATACATTATAATATAGTAAAAGAGTATCAGTCAAATGAAAAAGATTTTTAGTTATCGTGGGAAAAAACGCAATTTGACTCCCTGCCCTGGCCGAAATAACAAATATGGCGAGGGCTTTTTATTCTCATTAGTCACAGACTCATGGTCAGGCCAAAAGGAGAATTAAGGGGGTGGGAGTGGGACAAGCCATCATTGAGGTTAGTTGAGTTTTTGGTCGGAGTATTTCGATGCGAAAGGAAGTGAGATATGGACATTGGTATAACATAACTTAACTAACGATTTCATATTTGAAAGGATGTGAAAACTGTGCAGATTTCACGTCGTGAATTCCTGAGGTTATCAGGAATGACAGTGACCGTGGTTGGAATCTCAGTATCCCTGGGATTTGACCTGTCACCGGTAATGGCTGCTGTAGCAACCCTGAAGATCAGCAACATTACCCCGACGCCGACGATCTGTCCGTACTGCGCTGTCGGTTGCGGCGCCCTCACTTACGTCGATGGTGCCGGGGTTCTTGTTGACATTGAAGGTGACCCCGACCATCCCATCAGCGGAGGTTCTCTCTGCTCCAAAGGTTCATCTCTATATCAAGTCGCCACAAGCACTCGCCGCCTGACGACGCCTTTGTACCGGGCTGCGGGCAGTTCAACCTGGGTGGCGAAGGACTGGGCCTGGACGCTCAACACGATTGCGGCCCGGGTCAAATCAACCCGGGATGCCAACTTTATCGCCACGGATCCTTTAACAGGGGTTACCGCCAACCGCACCGAAGCGATCGCCTGCCTGGGCGGGGCGGCCCTGGATAACGAAGAAGCTTACATTCTGGCTAAACTGATGCGCAGCCTTGGTGTAGTCTACCTCGAACACCAGGCCCGTATCTGACACTCTGCCACGGTCGCCGGTCTGGGACCGTCATTTGGCAGAGGGGCAATGACAAATCACTGGATTGACCTCAAGAACACAGATTGTGCCCTTATCATGGGCAGTAATGCTGCGGAGAACCATCCTATTTCCATGAAGTGGTTGGCGAAGGCCCAAAAAGACCGGAGCGCCAAGATTATTCACGTTGACCCGCGCTATACCCGGACTTCCTCGAAGGCGGACATCTATGCCCCCATTCGACCGGGGACGGATATCGCCTTCATCGGCGGCCTTATCAACTATGTGCTCACCAACAACCGCCACCATCTCGACTATGTCGTCAAATATACCAACGCATCTTACCTGATGGATCCCGCATATTCATTTGATTCAGTTACAGGGGTGTTCAGCGGCTACGACTCCCTTAACCGCAAGTACGACACCAGCACGTGGGTCTATCAGAAGGACGCAAATGGAAACACCCTCAAAGACGAAACCCTGACCGACCCGCGTACTGTATTCCAGTTAATGAAGCAACACTACTCCCGTTATGACTCGGCCACTGTCTCCAGCGTCACCGGCTGCCCTGTTAATATCTTTAACTTGGTAGCTCAAACCTTTGCGGCGACCGGAGCTTACAACAAGACCGGTACGATTATGTATGCGATGGGGATAACCCAGCACACTGTAGGTTCGGAAAACGTGCGCGCGTACGCCGTTCTCCAGCTTCTCCTGGGCAACATGGGCCGGCCGGGCGGCGGCGTCAACGCCATGCGTGGGGAATCCAACGTGCAGGGCTCGACCGATATGGCCCTCTTGAGCAATCAAGTTCCCGGTTACATGAATGCTCCGTTGGCTGCAACCGCGTATGCGACCCTTGCCGACTACATTGCCACGGAGGTCCCGCTGACCGACACCAGCTACTGGCAGAACAAGCCGAAGTTCTTCAAGAGTTTACTCAAAGCCTGGTGGGGCCCGGCGGCGACTTTAGCCAACGAATTCGCATACCAGTACCTGCCCAAACGTTCGTCAACCAAGAATTACACCCACATCGGCCTCTTTGAAGAGTTGTACCACAACTCTACCATTAAAGGGATGTTCCTGTTTGGACAAAACCCGTTGGTGGGCGGCCCGAATTCGAATAAGGAAGCTGCGGCTCTTGACAAGCTCCAATGGATGGTTGCCGTCGACCTGTGGGAAACCGAAACAGCCGACTTCTGGAAGCGTCCGGGCGCCAATCCGGCGGCGATCAACACCGAAGTCTTCCTGCTCCCCGCTGCGGCCTCGTTTGAGAAAGAAGGCTCAATCTCAAACAGCGGGCGGTGGATCCAGTGGCGCTGGAAGGGTAAGAACCCGCCTGCGAACGCCAAGAGCGACCTGTACATCATTCACCAGCTGGCCACTAAGATTAAGGGACTGTACGCAGGCAGCACCAACCCGAACGACAACCCGATTAAGGATCTGTACTGGCCGTACGATGTGGCTGGAGAACCGGACATCGAGGGAATAGCCAAGGAAATCAACGGCTACAACGTGACGACGGGGGCCCAGCTTTCCACCTTCGGGTCGTTGATGGACGATGGAACCACGGCCAGCGGATGCTGGATTTACTGCGGCATGTATCCGCCGACCGGCAACAAGGCCAAAAGCCGTGGCATTATCGACAGTTCCGGAATCGGCGGGTACCCGAACTGGTCCTGGGCCTGGCCGCTCAACCGGCGGATTATCTACAACCGGGCTTCAGCTGACCCGGCGGGAAACCCGTGGTGCAGTGACAAAGCGGTCATCTGGTGGAACGGCACGGCATGGATCGGCAACGACATCCCCGATTTTTCCCTCAACAAAGCGCCTACCGACCTCGGCGGCACAGACCCATTCATCATGAAGACCGAGGGTGTGGGCGGCCTATTCGCTATTATGTCCGACGGCCCGTTCCCCGAGCACTATGAGCCGTGGGAGTCCCCGGTTACCAATGCATTATCCGGCCAGCAGTGGAACCCAGTGAGCAAGGAGTGGAATGCGATACTGAACCCGAAGGGAACCACAGCATCCTACCCGTACATTGGAACCACTTACCGGCTAACAGAGCATTGGCAAGCAGGAGCTATGACCCGGAACCTCCCCTGGCTGCAGGAGTTGATTCCAGAACTGTTTGTGGAAATCAGCGAATCCCTGGCCGCTGATCTGGGTATTGCCAACGGAAACGTAGTTGAGGTCTCGTCCGCCCGCGGCGTGATCACAGCCAAGGCGCTTGTATCTAAGCGGATTCAGCCCCTTACAGTTCAGGGCGGTACTGTGCAAATAATCGGAATACCGTGGCACTTCGGCTTCCAGGGCCTGGCTACCGGCGATAGCGCCAACAAACTCACTGCGCACATCGGAGACGCCAATACGACCATTCCCGAGTACAAGGCGTTCCTGTGCAGCATAAGGAAGGTGAGCTAACGTGGCGAAGGCGAAGTTGATCGATATTACCAAGTGCAGTGGCTGCCGGTCCTGCCAGGTGGCCTGCAAACAGTGGAACGGGTTGCCGGCCGAGGTGGAGGCATTCACCGGGAGCTACCAGACACATGCGGACCTCCTAGGGAACACCTTTACCATTGTCAAATTCCTGGAGAGAATCAGCCCTGGACCCAGCCCCAACCAAGGCAAACTGGAGTGGTTGTTCCGCAAGCACGGCTGCTTCCACTGCCAGGGCACCGCCGACTGCGTAGCCGTCTGCTCCAAAGGTGCTCTCTATTACACAGATCAGGGTACAGTCTGGCGTGACTATGCCAAGTGTGCAGCCTGTGGGAAATGCATAAGGGCGTGCCCGTATGGGATTATCAAGTGGCAGGCACAGCCGGGGGGAGGGAAGGACAAACCCTCCCAGTGCAAGTTCTGTTATGACAGGGTGTCCAACGCGCTGAGTACGGCCTGCGCCAAGGCATGCACTACCGGCGCTATCAGCTTCGGTGAGCGGGTAGACATGCTTGCGGCCGGAAACGCTAGGGTACTTGAACTTCAAGGCCTTGGCTACACCGCTGCCAACCTTTACGGGGATGCCGAGAACGGGGGCGGGCTGGTGCTGTTGGTACTGCCTTACGCCCCGGCCGATTTCGGCCTGCCATCCAACCCGTAATACCCGGATAACAACTGAAACATGCAATCTGATGATGAGGGAAGTCGCGCGTTGACTTCCCTTTTTTCATCGTCAGGATGTACGCCAAGGATGACTTTGTTCGAAAAAGGGCGGAACGTGAGGATTCAAGGGGGGATTTGGCTGAAAAAACTTCTGTTACCAATTAATGGGATACATTATAATATAGTATAAGAGTTTCATTCAAATGGAAAAGATTTTTTGTTATCGTGGAAAGAAACGCAATTTGACTCCCTGCCCTGGCCGAACTCACAAATATGGCGAGGGCTTTTTATCTCTTTAAATCACAGACTCATGGTCAGGCCAAAAGGGAGAATTAAGGGAGGTGGGAGTAGGACAAGCCATCATTGAGGTTAGTTGAGTTTTTGGCCGAAATATTTCAATGCGAAAGGAAGTGAGACATGGGCTGCTGATTTAACGTCACCAGATTTTTTATGAAAGGATGCGAGACTGTGCGGATTTCACGCCGAGAATTCCTTAAACTCTCAGGAATGACAGCGACAGTGGTCGGCATTTCTGTTTCCCTGGGGTTTGACCTGTCACCTGTGATGGCGGCAGTACCAAACCTGAAGATCAGCAACATCACTCCAACACCGACCATTTGTCCGTACTGCGCTGTCGGTTGCGGCGCCCTCACTTACGTCGATGGTGCCGGGGTTCTTATTGACATTGAAGGTGACCCTGATCACCCAATCAATGTTGGTTCTTTGTGTTCTAAAGGGTCATCTCTGTTTCAAACTGCAACAAGCACTCGCCGCCTGAGCAAGCCCTTGTACCGGGCTCCGGGCAGTTCAACCTGGGTGGAAAAGGACTGGACTTGGACCCTGAACACCATTGCGGCAAGGGTTAAAGCCACCCGGGATGCCAACTTTATAGCCACTGATTCAATAACAGGAGTGACCTCTAACCGTACCGAAGCCATTGCCTGCCTGGGCGGAGCCGCCCTCGACAACGAAGAAGCCTATATTCTATCCAAACTGATGCGCGGCCTGGGCATCGTCTATCTTGAACATCAGGCCCGTATCTGACACTCTGCCACGGTCGCCGGTCTGGGGCCGTCATTTGGCAGAGGAGCAATGACAAATCACTGGATAGATCTTAGGAACACCGACTGTGCAATGATTATTGGCAGCAACGCTGCCGAAAACCACCCGATGTCCATGAAGTGGCTGGCAAAAGCCCGAAAGGACAGAGGCGCCAAGATAATCCATGTTGACCCGCGCTTTACCCGGACTTCCTCAAAAGCCGACATATTTGCCCCGATTCGGCCTGGTACCGATATCGCGTTTATCGGAGGCCTTATTAACTATATTCTCACCAACAACCTCTATCATTCCGAATATGTCGTCAAGTACACCAACGCCTCCTTCCTGGTTAACCCAGATTTCTCGTTCACCGACGGGCTCTTTAGCGGCTATGATCCCGCTTCCCGAAAGTACGATACCAGCACCTGGACATATCAGGTGGACGCGAACGGGGTCACTCTAAGAGACGAAACCTTGACCGATCCCCGCACTGTTTTCCAATTGATGAAACAGCATTATTCCCGCTATAATACGTCTACTGTTTCCAGCGTCACCGGATGCCCGGTCGATGTCTTCAACCAGGTGGCTTCAACATTTGGGGCAACCGGCGCTTACAACAAGACGGGGACAATTATGTACGCCATGGGGACAACCCAGCATACCGTTGGTTCGGAAAATGTGCGCGTCTACGCCATGCTGCAGCTGCTTCTGGGAAATATGGGTCGGCCGGGCGGCGGCGTCAACGCCATGCGTGGTGAGTCCAATGTGCAGGGTTCGACCGATATGGCCCTGCTCAGTCATTTGGTACCGGGGTACATGAACGCCCCATTGGCTACCACTGAATATGCCACACTTGACGCCTATATTGCCAAGGAAACCCCAACGAGCAGCTATTGGACCAATAAACCCAAGTTCTTCAAGAGCTTGCTCAAGGCATGGTGGGGATCAGCGGCGACTTCCACCAACGAATTTGCCTATCAATACCTGCCCAAGCGTTCCTCAACCAAGAACTATACCCACATCGGCTTGTTTGAAGAGATGTACAACGGCACAACCATCAAGGGTGCGTTCATGTTTGGTCAGAACCCTGTGGTGGCCGGACCAAACGGCAACAAAGAAGCGTTGGCCCTGGAGAAACTACAGTGGATAGTGGCGGTTGACCTGTGGGAAACCGAGACGGCCGACTTCTGGAAACGACCGGGCGCCAATTCGGCAAGTATTAATACCGAAGTTTTCCTGCTGCCTGCCGCGGCATCGTTTGAAAAAGACGGCTCCATCGCCAACAGCGGCAGATGGATTCAGTGGCGGTGGAAAGGTAAAAGCGCACCCGGGCTTGCCAAGAGTGACCTGTGGATTATCCACCAGCTGGCAACAAAAATCAAGGAACTGTATGCACCCAGCACTAATGTAAATGACAAGCCTATTAAAGACCTGTATTGGCCATATGATGTAGTAGGCGAACCGGATATCGAAGCCGTTGCCAAGGAGATCAACGGTTATAGTATCGATCCTGCCACAGGTGCCAAAACCCAACTTTCCAGTTTTGGCTCCCTGAAGGATGACGGCACGACCGCCAGCGGCTGCTGGGTATTCTGCGGCATGTATACGATTGACGGCAATAAAGCCAAGAATCGAAACATTGTTGACAGTTCCGGGATTGGCGGGTACCCGAACTGGTCGTATGCCTGGCCGCTTAACCGGCGGATCATTTACAACCGGGCCTCCGCCGATCCGGCGGGGAACCCGTGGTGCAGTGACAAGACGGTCATCTGGTGGGACAGCTCCCAGGCGAAATGGGTTGGTTATGATGTTCCCGATTTCGTTGTGACCAAAGCCCCAACAGATGCAGGGGGAACTGACCCGTTTATCATGAAGCCTGAAGGGGTGGGCGGCCTGTTCGCGTTAATGGCTGATGGCCCGTTCCCAGAGCATTATGAACCGTGGGAATCCCCGGTAACAAACGCCTTCTCAACTGTTCAGCTGAACCCGGTGGCCAAGGAGTGGAATACGGCTTTGAACCCCAAAGGGGATGCAGCTTCTTATCCATACATTGGGACCACTTACCGCTTATCGGAGCATTGGCAGGCGGGTGCAATGACCCGTAACCTGGATTGGCTGAAGGAACTAATTCCAGAGTTGTTTGTGGAAATCAGCGAATCCCTGGCAGCGGCCCAGAGTATTGTCAGCGGGAACACCGTCGAGGTGTCTTCCGCCCGCGGTGTGGTCAGGGCGAAGGCACTTGTGACCAAGCGGATGCAGCCCCTTTCAGTCCGGGGGCAATCCGTGGAAATCATCGGTATTCCCTGGCATTTCGGCTTTCAGGGCCTAGCCACCGGTGATATCGCCAATAAACTTACCCCGCACATCGGTGACGCCAATACGCATATCCCGGAGTACAAGGCGTTCCTGTGCAACCTAAGGAAGGTGATATAACGTGGCTTACAAAGCTAAACTGATCGATGTTACCCTGTGTACCGGCTGCCGGGGCTGCGAGGTGGCGTGCAAAGAGTGGAATGTACTGCCGGCGCAGGTAGATCCGTTTAAGGACAGTTACCAAACGCATACCGATACGAAAGGGAAGACCTGGACCATCGTTAAATTCGTCGAGCGGTTCAAACCTGGCACGAGCAAGGTGGAATGGCTGTTCCGCAAACACCAGTGCCTCCACTGCCTTGGGGCGACCTGTTTACCGATCTGTCCCCACCAGGCGATCAGCCGCACTACAGAAGGTGCCGTAATTGTCGATTGGAACCTTTGTGATGGTTGTGGGGACTGTTTCGATCACTGCCCGTTCGGTGTACCCAAGCTTGCCTGGTGGACGGGTTATACAAAGGAACGACCCGGCAAATGCAAACTGTGTTACGACCGGATCGCTAATGGTTTAACGCCCATCTGTGCCAAGACCTGCCCATCCGGAGCGATTAAATTCGGTGACCGGGATACTTTGTTAGCCGAGGCTGCTGCCCGGGTCAATGAAATTAAGTCCGCGTACCCGGATGCCAACGTCTATGGTGACAATGAAATGCAGGGAACGTGCGTTATCTACGTCTTGGCCTACGACCCGACCGTATATGGGTTACCGCTCGACCCCACGGATCCGGCGGAAGACTCATTGTTGGCGCCTGCACCGGCAACAACATAACAAACAGGTTTGGTTAGTTCCGGTTAGTACCGCTTTTGAGAGGGGAATACCCCCTCTTTTTTTTTGTTTAGGAGGAGTCCATTGATACCAGAGTGCCAGAAATTGCCACTTCATGTTTTCGTACTTACTGCTGCCAAGCGGGCTAGTTATGGCTCTCCGGGTCAATAGGGGGTCAGGAATAGGTACGTAAAGTAAAACTTAAAATAGTCCTTCTGGACCAAAACCCCTTGTCTCCCAGTAACTATCAAGCTGGAAATATTTTAACAATGATGGAAGGACAAGTTATAGTTTATAATGGTGCCAGGCCGAATCCGAAAGGTACGGGGGAACCAAGTGTACCTCTGCACAGCAGGGGAAGGGGTGAATCCTGAACGGCGCAAGCGCCCAGTAAGGTAGGGCTTTGCCTTTCTACCGAACCCGTCAGCTAACCCCGGAGGCCAGAAAGGGGGACAAGTATGATGAGAAACTGGAGTCGCTTGCTGGTTCTATTGGTATTGGTGTTCGGTGGTTTGTTTTTGATGGCTTCCGTTGCCGGTGCTGCCACATCTTACACTGTGCAGCCGGGGGACAGTCTGTTCTTTATCGGTCAACGCTACGGGGTATCTATCGCTGACCTGAAGGCGGCCAACGGCCTCTGGGACGACCTGATTTATCCGGGTCAGGTTCTCAGCATTCCCGGCAGCAGCGGCAACGGGGGTAACGCCGGCGTCGCAAACCGGTATACGGTGCAGCCGGGGGACAGTCTGTTCTTTATCGGTCAGCGGTACGGGGTATCTGTGACTGACTTGAAGGCGGCTAACGGCCTCTGGGACGACCTGATTTACCCGGGTGAGGTCCTTACAATCCCCGGCAACAGCAGTTCCGAAACTACATACACTGTTCAGCCGGGAGACAGCCTCTTTTTCATCGGTCAACGGTACGGGGTATCTGTCGCTGACCTGAAGGCGGCCAACGGCCTCTGGGACGACTTGATTCACCCGGGCCAGGCGCTCAAAATACCCTCCGGAAGAATCACGCCCGCCCCCACACCTACACCCAGCCGTGGCGGAACGAGGGGAGGCGGGTTGCCCTATACAAATTATGACCTTGATTTACTTGCCCACCTGGTCTACAGTGAAGCACGGGGAGAGATTTATGAAGGACAGGTGGCTGTAGCGGGGGTTGTACTCAACAGGGTGAAGAGTCGGCAGTTCCCCAACACGATTGAGGGCGTTATATTTGAACCGTGGGCGTTCACGGCCACTCATGACGGCCAGTTCTGGTACGAGCCGGACTCGACAGCCTGGCAGGCAGCTCAGGATGCCCTTAACGGTTGGGACCCGAGTGAAGGAGCCCTTTACTACTGGAACCCGGTCACCGCAACCAGTCCCTGGATTTGGACCAGGACCATTACGAAACAGATCGGCAATCACGTGTTTGGGTTTTAAATAACACCAGGGATCTTCAACCAAGAAAGGCAGTAACAGAAACGAAGGCCCCGCGCCACGGCGCGGGGTTTTTTTGTTCTGTACAGAAAATTATGCGCGAATTAAAATGGTTTAGTTACTTCGTCCCTTATTCACCGTATTCAAGTCTTCGGAATATATATTGTTAGGAGTTATTCCAACCAATAAATGACAGGAAAGGTTAATGGTGGCAGGTACGAGGCGAAACGGACAAACAGGGCACTAGCGATGACAAGAAGCGAGGTGCGTAAATGAAAATGGTACCATACACAGAGAATGACCTTGACCTTTTAGCTCATCTGGTTTACGGTGAAGCCCGCGGCGAACCATACGAGGGTCAGGTCGCAGTAGCGGCTGTAGTCCTTAACCGGGTCCAGCACCCGGATTTTCCCAACACGATTTCCGAGGTAATTTTTGAACCGTGGGCTTTTACATGCGTTCACGATGGCCAGTTTAACTTTACTCCGAATGAGTCTTGCTATAGCGCGGCCAAGGAAGCCCTTAACGGAAGGGATCCGTCCAATGGGGCACTGTATTACTTCAACCCGGACACGGCAACCAGTTCCTGGATTTGGACGCGGAAAGTCACCGGGAGAATCGGCAACCACCTGTTTGCGGTCTAGGAGATGCCGATTCTCCTCTTTTTTATGACAACTTGTCTTATTTCGTGGGATTTAATCATTGGTAAAGAAGGAAAATGCCGGTATGTGACGAATGGAACAACTAATCAAGGTACATGGAGGTGTACGTCCGTGCCGGAACAGGAAATTCAGCTTGTTGTGTTTCAGCTGAATACCCGGGAGACATCGACGGAATATGGTGTCCCGATTACCCAGGTGCAGGAAATCAACCGCTTAACCGACCCGACCAAGCTGCCAAAAGCCCCTGATTTTGTCGAGGGGGTAATCAACCTGCGGGGAAAGGTCATTCCTATCATTGATTTGAAAAAGCGGTTTGGCATGAGTAAGTCAGAGTACACCGATGACACAAGAATTGTTGTTGTCGAAATAGCCGGGCAGACCGTGGGTGTCGTAGTCGACTTGGTTACTGAGGTTTTGCGCCTACCGGAATCAAGCATTGAACCACCACCTTCAATGATTGCGGGTATTACGGCGAACTATCTGACCGGTGTGGGAAAAGTCGGTAACAGGCTCCTGGTCCTGCTGGACCTTGCTCAGATTTTGTCTGAGAGTGAGGCGGAAGAACTAATGGATGCGGTTAGCTAATCGTTTCCTCTCTGTATTGGCGGGAGATGTTTTGGCTAGAATTAGGGGCGGAGGAGTTGTGTTCCTTCGCTCTTGTTTTTGTTGACTGCCAGGGATGAGATAATATAATGGAAAGAAAGGCACAGCGAGGGGTTTCATGGTTGTGTCCGTTGGTTCCGATATCCTCGAAATAGAGCGGATTGCCCATGCTATCGAGAAATGGCCGCGTTTCTGCGCACGCGTGTTCACGGAGCGGGAACGGGAGTACTGCGGGTCCAGGGTAAACCCCGCCGCTTCTTTTGCTGCCCGTTTTGCGGCCAAGGAAGCGGCGGCTAAAGCGCTGGGAACCGGCTTTCGCGGTTTTCGTTGGCAGGATGCCGAGATAGTAAACAACCCGCAGGGGCAGCCAGAAGTTGTTTTTTGGGGGCGAGCCGCCGACCTGGCCAGGGAAAAAGGGCTCAGCCAGTGGGCTGTAAGTCTGTCCCATTCGCAGACACATGCTATGGCTGTCGTAGTGGCAACAGGGGAGTGAGGGAGAACGAATGAAACTTGCCAGAGCATCAGAAATGAGGAATCTGGATCAGCTCACCACCAGCCAGTTCGGTATCCCAGAGTTGTTGCTGATGGAAAATGCCGGGCTGCGAGTGGTGGATGCAGTCCGAGAATTCCTCGACGGAAACGTTGTCGGCAGGCAGATTATTATCCTTGCGGGTCGGGGGAACAATGGCGGGGATGGTCTGGTAGTGGCCAGGCACCTGGCGAACGCCGGCGCCGAGGTCAGGTTGTTCATTATGACCGCCCCCGAGGAATACCACGGGGACGCCCGGGTGAATTATGAGATCATTAAACGGATGCAGCTCAAGTACTACCTCCTGCGGGAGGAGAAAGACTTAACTGCCTTAAAAATTGCCCTTCGCTGTACTGATATCGTTGTCGATGCCATTTACGGAACCGGATTCCGGGGCCGGCTCGACGGTGTCGAGGCGATGGTGATAACCACAGTCAATGGTTCGGGACGGCCAGTGCTGGCTGTTGACATTCCTTCCGGGTTGGAGGCGGACACCGGCCAGGTTCATGGAGAGTGTATCCGGGCCAGCATTACGGTCACCTTTGCCCTCCCCAAAGTGGGTCAGCTTCTGGAACCGGGGGCCGGTTATGTGGGCGAGCTTCGGGTTGCCGATATCTCTATCCCGCAATCTCTGATTGACGCTCACCCGATCAAGCGGTTTGTTACCACCAAAAATTCGTGCCGTCAGCACCTCGTGCCCCGGCGGTCAGATTCCCATAAAGGAACTTACGGGCATGTTCTGATAGTTGGCGGCACCGAAGGTTTTACCGGCGCAGTGGCCCTTGCCGCCAATGGGGCTCTCCGAGCCGGGTCGGGCCTGGTCACAGCGGCAGTACCAGGGTCAGTTTACCAGGTGGTGGCTGCCAAACTGACGGAGGCCATGGTCTATCCCCTGGTGGAAACCAATGGGAAAACGGTCTCCCGGAATGCCCTTACTCAGATTGATGCACTGCTGGGCCAAGCCACCGTACTGGCCGTGGGGCCGGGGATGGGGCAATACCCGGACGCGCCAGCGGTTCTGGAGGAACTGATCAAGCTCAGCCTTGTTCCGATAGTCATAGACGCCGATGGCCTCAACGCCCTTGCCGAAGACCCGTCCATGCTGGAGAAGCGGGGGGGTCCGGTCGTGCTTACACCTCATCCGGGGGAAATGGGGCGCTTGTTGAACATGAGTGTTGCCCAGATACAGGCTGACAGGCTTGGGATAGCAGAAAGGGCGGCCCGCGACTGGGGTGTCATTATTGTTCTCAAAGGGGCCAGGACGATTGTGGCCTGCCCCAATGGCCATACTTACGTTAACCCGACCGGGAACCCCGGTATGGCCACCGGTGGGTCGGGGGATGTGCTCTGCGGCATTATTGCTGGGCTGATTGCCCAGGGTCTCGACCCGGAAGCGGCAGCTGCCACCGGGGTGTACCTACATGGGGCTGCAGGCGACGCCGCTTTTGAGGAAAAAGGCGCCAGGGCCCTTACGGCCGGCGACCTGATGGTTTACCTGCCGGCGGTTCTAAAAAATCTTGAACACGAATTAGTTCCGGGGGGTGGGGTTTGGTGACCAGGCCGACCTGGTTGGAAATAGACCTGGAGGCAATTGCGGAAAATGTCAAGGAGATTCGTCGGTTTGTCGGGGCCAAAACCGAAATAATGGCTGTGGTCAAAGCCAATGCCTATGGGCACGGTGCCGCCCGGGTGGGGAAAGTCGTCCTGGCAAACGGGGCGGACCGGTTGGGGGTGGCTATTCTCGATGAGGCCGTCAGGCTGCGGAACCACGGCATCACTGCCCCGATTATTGTCCTTGGTTATACCACAAATGAGGAAATGGAAAAAGTTGTCAGGTACGACCTGATCCAGACCATTTATACCGTGGAAAGTGCCAAAGCCCTGTCGCAGGCCGCCATATGGCTTGGTAAGGAAGCTGTTGTACACATCAAGGTCGATACGGGCATGGGCCGCATTGGGTTCCGACCTGAGGCGGACTCAATTCGAGCCATCATTGACATCAGCTACCTTCCCGGAATCAGGATCGAGGGAATCTACACCCATTTCGCCTGTGCGGACGATCCGGATAAGAGTTTTACCCTGGAGCAGTTGGGGGAGTTCAGGGAGTTTGCCGACCAGCTGAAAAGGGCAGGGCTGCCGATTCCGGTGCTCCATGCCGCCAACAGCGCCGCTCTTATCGACCTTCCGGGAACCCACCTCAACCTGGTGCGGCCGGGTCTGATTGTCTATGGGCTGTACCCGTCCCCCAGTGTCAACAAGGACAAACTGAACCTGCGGCCTACCTTGAGCTGGAAGGCTGCTGTCACTATGGTGAAGCAGGTTCCGGCCGGAGCGAGCATCAGTTACGGGCGGACATATTGTACACCCGCGCCGGCCGTGGTGGCAACTGTTCCCGCCGGCTATGGAGATGGTTACCCGCGGGCCCTGTCCAACCGGGGTGAGGTGCTGATTCACGGGAGGCGAGCAGGGGTGGTTGGCCGCGTCTGCATGGACCAGTTCATGGTGGATGTGACGGACATCCCGGGGGTGAAAATTGGGGACGAAGTGGTCATCATCGGTCGCCAGGGGCAGGCGGCTGTGACCGTTGAGGAGTTCGCGTCCTGGTGGGGCACGATAAACTACGAAGTCATATGCATGATTAACGAGCGGGTACCGCGGGTGTATCTGCCAGCTTAGAGGTATGTGCGAGGTTTGGGTAAAAACAGAGGAACAGGGCAAGCTATATCTACATCGGCACCACCACCAGGGTGTTACCAGAAATTACATCGGGAAACTACCCGAGATACAGCGATTTTGTTTGTTTTTCGGTTTGCCATCGGTTGCATCACGCGAGGGTAAAATATATAATAGCTGTATAGCGCCGGGTATATATCCCGGCTCACCCCCGCTAGGAGGTGCTGATGGTGCCCGATCTGAAGCGCATAATGATCAGTCTGCCGGAAAGTTTGCTGGCCGAGGTTGATGGTGTTGTCTCTCGGGAGAACAAGAACCGCAGCGAGTTCATCCGGGAGGCGATGAAACTTTACCTGGCCGAGCGTAAGAAGCGGAATTTGCGCGAACAAATGAAAAAGGGATATCTGGAGATGGGGCAGATCAATCTGGCCCTTGCCCAGGAAGGATTTGCGGCTGAAAACGAGGTAGTCCGCTATTACGATAGGAAATTGGCGGAGTGATTGGTTAATGGCAATTAGGCGCGGAGATATCTATTTTGCAGAGCTAAACCCTGTTGTTGGTTCGGAACAGGGTGGGACTCGGCCTGTGTTGGTGATTCAAAACGATGTAGGCAACCAATACAGCCCGACTACCATTGTGGCCGCTATCACATCGCAGATCAGCAAGGCCAAACTACCGACCCATGTGGAATTAACGGCAAAGAAGTCCGGCCTGGACAAGGATTCCGTGATCCTGGGAGAACAGATTCGGACCATTGATAAGAGCCGGTTGAAGGAAAAGTTAACATACCTCGACGAGGAAACGATGACCAGGGTGAACCAAGCCCTGGAAATAAGCCTCGGACTAGCTGATATTTAGGGCCGTGAGGCCCATTTTTTATCGGATAGGAAATTATGCTTGAGATCTAGGCTGTGGATTAATTTCCTAGACGTGGGGGCTGTTAAGGGGGAGGCCCCCTTATGTCAGTACAGGAGGGTCACAGCGAAGCGTCCTAGGGAACGCATGGGTTCCCTGGGAAAGAACAAAAGCATAACACTATTCGATAATGCATGAAATGCTTTTGTTCTGGGGGGGGGACACGCCCATGCGCCCATTAATCGGCATAACCTGTTCTTATAACTCCGATGCCGACCGTGTGTACATAAACCATCCTTATGTCAGGGCGATCGAGGAGGCCGGGGGAATTCCCATGCCGCTGCCTCCCGTGAACGATCCGCGGGTGGTTGAATCATACCTGGAGTTGTGCGGTGGTTTTCTTTTTTCCGGGGGCGGGGATGTTGACCCCGCGTTTTTCCAGGAAGAGCCTCACCGGTGCCTGGGTCAGGTTACGCCGGAAAGGGACGTGTTCGAACTGACGCTGGCCCATAAGGTAATGGCTGCTGGAAAACCGATTCTGGGCATCTGCCGGGGCATACAACTCCTGAACATCGTCGCCGGCGGGGACCTGTATCAGGATTTAGGCTCCCAGTTTCCGGCCGGCCTAAAACACAGCCAGAAGGCCCCCCGCTGGTATCCCACCCACACGGTCTCCATTGTTCCCGGAACGAGGTTGTCAGGGGTTTTTCCGGAGACACCCATCCGGGTAAACAGTTTTCACCACCAGGGAATCCGGTCAGTTGCTCCCGGTCTTATCGTCAGCGGCACCTCGGCGGATGGGCTGGTGGAGGCCATCGAAGGAGCGGGCCCGGTGTTTTTCCTGGCGGTGCAGTGGCATCCGGAGTGCATGTGGGAAAAAGACCGCAGGGCCTTGTCCCTGTTTAAGGCTATTGTTGAGGCATCGAAGCGGTAAGGAGCGTGACTGGGAGGGAATAGCATGAATACGGATCAGATTTTGAAACTGGCTCTGGAAGCTGCCGGGCTAAGTGAAATTCCGGCGGATTCAGGAGTAGTCTTCCCTGGCGATAACATCAAAAGAGTGATGGTCGGGGTGGATGTGGAAGCGGCGGAAATCCTGATCGCTAGGCACCTCGGCTTTGATGCGGTGATAACGCATCACCCCAGGGGCGGTCGACCGGCACTTGACCTGGCCGAGGCCATGGACAATCAGATCGACCGTATGGTTCAGGCGGGGGTTGCGATTAATAAGGCGCAAAAAGCCCTGGTCGAGCGGAAAGAACAGGTGGAACGAGCCCGCCATGTGGAAAACTACGGACGCGCCGTGTCGGCAGCCCGATTGTTAGGGATGCCTTACATTGCGGTACATACCCCCGCTGATATTCTGGCGGAGCGGACCGTCCAGGAGCACCTCGACAGGGATCTTGACGGCAGGCCCAAAGCCACCCTGGCGGACGTCATCGCTGCTTTGGAGGGAATCCCGGAGTACCGCCTGGCGCCTGCGAAGCCCAAGATCCGGGTCGGAGCGGAGCAAAGTTTTGCCGGCAGGGTAGTTGTCACCATGGCCGGCGGTACCAGCGGGGGAGAGAAAGTGGCCTTGGCCTATTTCGAAGCGGGGGTAGGCACCCTTGTGGTCATGCACATGCCTGATGATGTGATTGAAGCGGTCAAGAGGCAGGAAATCGGCAATGTAGTTATTGCCGGACACATGGCCAGCGACTCGGTGGGGGTCAACCGGCTGATCGCCGTTTTTGAGCAGAACGGATTGGAAATTACCAGGGCCAGCGGGGTTATTGAACCGGCGGGTGAATAGGAGGATTTACACGCCGGCGAAGTTTGGGGGAGAGGATGAAAAAGAGATGTTAGCTATCACCGGGGGCGAGGTTTGGACCATGACCGGGTCGAAGTACCGGCCCGGGGTTGTCTTAATTGATAATGGAAAAGTGGTGGCCGTCGGCGACAACGTTGAGGTCCTACCGGGGTCGGAAATTATTGACGCTGTCGGGAAAGTGGTCATGCCGGGAATGATTGACGCCCATACCCACGTAGGAATAGCAGAGGAGATTTACCGGATCGAAGGTGAAGACTTAAACGAGATGGTGGATCCGGTGACACCCCAACTCAGGGCCATCGACGCCATCAACCCGGAGGATTTGGCGTTTCAGGACGCCCTGAGCGCAGGCATTACCTCGCTGTTTTCCTGCCCGGGAAGCGCCAATGTCATCGGTGGTCAGGGGCTGGTCATGAAGACAGCCGGGAAGGTTATCGATCAAATGGCCATTCGGAATCCGGCCGGGTTGAAGGTGGCATTCGGGGAGAACCCGAAGCGGGTTTATGGCGGCCAGAAAAAATCCCCGTTTACAAGGATGGCTACTGCTGCGCTGCTGCGGGAAACCTTTGTACGGGCGGAAAATTATCAGAACAAACGGACCCGGGGCGGCATCGATCCGGACAAAACCACGGACCGGGACTTGGGGTTGGAAGCCGTGGCCCAGGCATTGCGGGGTGAAATCCCCGTGCGGGCGCACGCCCACCGGGCAGATGACATCATGACTGCCATCCGGGTGGCCGAGGAGTTCGCCCTCAATATCTGTATTGAACACTGCACTGAGGGGCACAAAATTGCGGACGAACTGGCCCGCCGGGGCATCCCGGCCGTAGTCGGGCCGGGTATCACCAACCGGTCCAAAGTGGAACTGAAGGACCGGACCCTGAAAACAGCCGGGGTGTTAAGCAAAGCGGGGGTTAAGGTGGCCCTAATGACCGATCACCCTGTTATTCCGGTTCAATACCTTCCCCTTTGCGCCGCTTTGGCCGCCAGAGAAGGAATGGACGAAGAAGCGGCGCTCAAGGCCATTACGATCAACGCCGCCGAAATCCTGGGGGTGGCGGACCGGATTGGGAGCATCGCACCGGGGAAGGATGCCGATTTGGTTATCCTCAGCGGTCACCCTCTGGAAATTGGCACGAAGGTGGTCAAGGTGTTCGTCGACGGTGAGGAAAGAGTAATCGCTTGAAGGAAATCCCGGCCTTCCGTGGAATTGGAATATCTGGTGAATAAGGATGAGCGACAGACAGCTGGTTATTTTTGAAGACTCACAGCCAAAACGCAGTCTAACCCCCCCTCCCCTGGAAACAGGAGCCACCCTCGCGGAACTGGCGGGGGCATATTCGGGCTGCCGCAAATGCGGCCTTTGCGAAAACCGGCGGAGCGTAGTGTTTGGGGAAGGCAATCCTGGTGCCAGACTGATGCTGGTAGGGGAAGGCCCCGGGCAGGTCGAGGACGAGACCGGCAGGCCCTTCGTCGGCCCGGCAGGTCAACTTCTGGACCGAATCCTGGCTGCTGTGGGATTCGCCCGGGAGGAAGTCTACATTGCCAATGTGGTCAAATGCCGCCCTCCGGGCAACCGCCTCCCGCTTCCCAATGAGGTGGCGGCCTGTTTGCCGCATCTGATCAAACAGATTGAGATCATCAAGCCCCCTATTCTTGTGTGCCTGGGAGCCCTGTCGGCCCAGGCCCTCATTGACCGGGAGGCCCGCATCACCCGTATCAGGGGGCAGTGGGTGGAACGGCGGGGAAGAAGAATCATGCCTACATTTCACCCGGCTGCCCTGCTCCGGGATGAAACCAAGAAACGGCCGGTTTGGGAGGATTTCAAGGCCATTCGAGCTGCGTATGATGCTCTCGCCACCCAGAGGTAATCCCTTATAAGATGGTTCTGTCAGCCGGATAATGGTCATAATAGAACCAAGGTCGGCGGTCGTTGGAGGAATTGCTTTGCACCAAATTACGGTTCACAGCCCGGAGGTCATGGAAACCCTGGGGGAATGCCTGGGAAACCTGCTGCACCCCGGGGATATTGTTTCCTTGTCCGGGGATCTGGGGGCGGGTAAGACTGTCCTCGCCAGAGGGATTGCCAGAGGGCTTGGCAGTACCGATATTGTTACCAGCCCAACCTTTACCATAGTTCATGAATACAGGGGTCGGTTCCCTATTTTTCATATGGATGTTTACCGCCTTGATGACCCGGCCGAGCTTCTGGAATTGGGGTTTGACGAATATACCAATGGGGAAGGGGTCGCTGTCATCGAATGGGGTGATCGCCTGCAAGGGTTTTTGCCCCCCGAGCATATCAGTATCGACATCAAAAAAGTCCCGGAACGGGACGATTTGCGACAGGTGAAGTTTCAATGTCACGGCGATCAGCACCTGTTGGAGGAGCTGTTTAAAAAGTGCGCGTTCTCGGACTCGACAGTTCAACCCCGGTAGCCACTGTGGCTCTGGTCGATGGCGAACATCTGATGGGGGAACTATTTTTTAATACTGGGAAAACCCATTCCCAGAGGCTGGTTCCCATGATCGATCAGCTTCTTGACGGAGCCGGTCTGTTACTCGCTGATATCGATGCTTTCGCTGTTGCCGTGGGGCCGGGGTCCTTTACCGGGTTACGCATCGGGATGGCCACGGTCAAGGGTTTGGCCCTGGCCACTGCGAAACCGGTCATCGGAGTGCCCACTTTGGACGCCCTGGTGGAGAACGTGGTCGGCAGGCCAGGCCTTCTTGTTCCCGTTCTTGATGCCCGAAAAAATGAGGTTTATACTGCCGTCTATGAGTCCGAGCAAGGTGAAAACAGGCGGTTAACGGATTACATAGCAGCAGCGCCCTGCCTGCTTGCAGAAAGGCTGACCGCAATGCTGGGTTCGGCCAAGGTGCAGCAAATTACCTTTCTTGGCGACGCGGTGCCGGCTTACCGGGAATTTCTTCTGGCGTCTTTCGCACCTGACTGCCGGTTCGCGTCTCCCCCGCTGGCTCTGCCTCGGGCTTCCCAGGTAGCCCTTCTGGGGGTGCGGCGGCTGCAAAACGGGGAAGTTGATGACGTCAATTCTCTAGTACCGATTTATGTGCGGGCCTCGGAAGCGGAAGTCTTGTGGGCCCGTTCCCATGGAGTGTGCGCTGAGAACGATGGTTAAAATTAGGCCTATGGATTATGATGACCTTGACCGGATTATCGAAATTGAAAATCTCTCATTTCCTACACCCTGGTCCCGGTATGCGTTCACCTGCGAGTTGGGCAACGATTTCGCCATTTATCTTGTGGCGGAGGTCGGCGGCTTGGTCGTTGGGTACTCTGGCATGTGGGTCATTTTGGATGAAGGGCACATCACCAATGTGGCCGTTCATCCCGAACACCGCGGAAAACAGATTGCCGAAAGTCTGCTGTTGGAACTGATCAAAGCGGGCGTGGTCCGGGGGGTCAGGAGGGTGACATTGGAAGTGAGGCCGTCCAACCGGGCGGCTCTGAACTTATACAACCGGTTGGGGTTTGTTTCCGCCGGCCGCCGCAAAGGTTATTACTCCGACACGGGGGAAGATGCCATCATCATGTGGCGTCACCTGGATCCGAGCCCGAGGGGCGAAGGACTGTAAGGGGTTATAGTCTGATTATGGTTTGGATGGAGTGAAAGCCATTGCCTGCAAACAGCACCCTGATCCTGGCTATCGAAACATCGTGCGACGAAACATCAGCGGCAGTGATTGCCGATGGGACAGACATCCGGTCCAATATCGTTTCCTCCCAGATTGCGGCTCACCAGAAATTCGGAGGGGTAGTGCCTGAAATTGCCTCCCGTAAACATCTAGAGGCTGTCAGTCCGGTAGTCCGGGCGGCCCTGGAACAGGCAGGAACCGGGTTCGACAGGCTGGACGCGATTGCGGTAGTTCCAGGACCGGGACTGGTCGGGGCGCTGCTGGTCGGGGTCGCGGTGGCCAAGTCCCTGGCCTATGCCTTGAGGTTACCGCTGGTCGCAGTGCACCACATTGAAGGCCATATTTATGCCAACTTTCTCGCCTATCCCGACATCGGGTTTCCCTTGATTTGCCTGGTAGTTTCCGGGGGCCACTCCAGCATTGTCTGCTTAACAGGGCATGGGGAGTATGAACTTATGGGGCAAACAAGGGACGACGCCGCCGGCGAAGCTTTTGACAAAGTGGCGAGAGCGCTGGATCTGGGCTACCCCGGCGGGCCGGCGATTGAAAAACTGGCTCAAGGGGGAAACCCCGGGGCAGTTGCTTTTCCCCGGGCGCGGCTCGACGACAGCTTGGATTTCAGCTTTAGCGGCCTCAAGACTTCGGTGTTGAATTACGTCAACCGGGCCAGCCAGAAGGGAGACCCGGTCTGCCTTCCCGATCTGGCGGCCAGCTTCCAGGAAGCTGTTGTTGATGTGCTTGTGGAGAAAACCATTCGGGCGGCCAGGAATAAGGGGCTGTCCACGGTTGCCCTGGCCGGAGGGGTTGCCGCCAACGGGGTTCTTCGCCGGGAACTTACCGAAAGGGGGAACCGGGAGGGCATACAAGTTTTCTGTCCCCCTGTGAACCTCTGCACGGATAATGCTGCGATGGTGGGATGTGCCGCTTATCACAAATACACCCGCGGGGAAATGGCCCCAATGACCCTTAACGCTGTGCCCTACCTGGAGTTAAACGCGAAAATTTAGGCCCGCCGAGTGCCTTTTTTATCAGCCTTCCTTCAGCCGGTATTTTGCCACAAATTGTCTGGAAGAATTGTCTCCTCATCACGGCTTACCCGGGAGAGAAAAATTCCAATTTTCAGCCCGGGTTTTATCCTCAGAATACATGTTTTGTGGACGACATTGCCTGTGGATAATGTGGACAAGTCTGTTACTAACTTGCATAATTGGGGTGTTCGTGTTTATAACCGGAAATGCTGTTTGGTTGGCCGGCCCCAGTTGATATGTGGATAAAAACGGCCAAACCCTTGTCCAAACCGTGTTTGGCCTGTGGATAGTAATGTGGATAAAAACAGGTGTTTGTCAGCACTGTTGTTCGGATCGACATATGTCCTAGGATAGTTCGGCGCGGTACTTGTCCATCAATTCTTTCATCAGATCCGGTGTTCGGGGGGGCGTATAGGTGATGGCGTTGGCCCCTGCCGCTATGGTTGCCCTGATAGTGTCGCCTGTTGGCCCTCCGGTGGCAATGATAGGAACATCCGGATGCTGGCCCCGGATTTTGGCCACAACCGTAGGTGTTTTGGGGCCGGCAGAGACGTTAAGAATCGTCGCTCCGGCATCAAGGCGCTTATTTACATCTTCCAGCGGGGACACGATAGAAATGATTATGGGAATATCAATAGTATTCCTGACGGCTTTCAGCGTTTGGTTGCTGGTGGGAGCATTGAGCACTACCGCCAGGGCTCCCTGGAATTCGGCGTCCAGGGCCAGGTTCACCACCCGGCGGCCCCGGGTGGTACCCCCTCCAACCCCCATCATCACGGGGCGATCAGCGGCGGTGGCAATGGCGTGGGTAATCACCGGCTGGGGTGTAAAAGGGTAGACTGCCATGATGGAGTCGGCGTTGTTACTCCGGATAATCACAATGTCCGTGGAGAAAATGATTGACTTAATCTGCTGCCCCAGGATGTAGAGACCGCTCGCCCCCTGAATTTCCGGTGGGAGCTCTATCAACTTCTGCCGGAGAGGGGTCTTGATTTCGGGTATCTTATGGCCCAACTGCTGGTCACTCCCATGTTGACAGTTTCGACTACTTTCCGCTAACATACGCATAGTAAAGGCTTGTGCCACCGGCCCCGGTGGCGCCGGTGCCAAGTGTTCCACTTAGGGGTCGGGCAGGTATGACAATGATATGATTCTCCCCCGGGCGGAGCAATATACCTGCCTTCTTTGATAAAACCGGTAAGGAATTGAGGAGCAACCATGGACCTAAAGGCTGCCGTCCTGCAGTCGACAGCGGAATCGAACATTTTACCTTTGACATCCCGGTGCAATCTTCACTGTGTGTTCTGCAGCCACCGACAGAACCCGCCCGGGGTCGAATCGGTTTATCTGCCCGAACGCCCTGTGGCCGATGTGGTGGAAAGCTTCGATTATATCGATCCCAAGCGGAAAGTGTTAATCGGGGAATCGGCCACCAGAATTATGGAAGGGGAGCCGTTCACCCACCCGGATTTGATGGAGATCCTGCGCCGCTTCCGGGGTCGTTTCCCCAAAACCACAATCCAGGTGACCACAAACGGATCGTGCCTGACACCGCAAGTGGTGTCGGATTTAAAAGCTTTGGGCGGCCTGGAACTGATTGTTTCATTAAATAGTGCGACTCCGGAGGGAAGATTGAGGCTGATGGGGGACCGCTGCCCTCAGGCGGCCCTTGATGGCATCGCCGGCCTGTCGCAGGCGGGTATCCCTTTTCACGGCAGCGTGGTGGCTTGCCCCCACCTGGTCGGTTGGGCCGACCTCACCCAGACTGCTGTCTTTTTGTCACGCGCTGCTGCCCGGACTATCCGGGTGTTCCTGCCGGGGTTTACCAAGCTGGCACCTTCGGAGCTGCGGTTTGGACCTGACCTGTATGTGGACCTAAGGAAGTTTGTGGCCGGGTTGGGGCCTATGGTAACCACTCCGGTCCTGCTGGAGCCGGCACTGGTTTCCGACCTGGCGGCCATGGTGGAAGGGGTGATTGCGGGATTCCCCGCCGGTGATGCCGGGCTGTTCTCCGGGGACCGCATCATCCATGTGGACGGGCGGCCGGTTAAGAGCCGGGTTGACGCCTTTGAGCAGATTAGGAAAGCCTTGTCTCCGCGGGTTACGGTGCTGAGGCAGGGGCGTGTTTTGGAGATAAAGGTGGCCAAGGGAAAGGGGAACCCTTCCGGCCTGATCATGTCCTTCGATTTGGATCTGGACCGGCTGGGGGCAGTTCTGCGTGAGGCCCGAAGGTACCGAGCGGCCAATGCCCTGATTATGTGTTCCCCCTGGGCAGAGGGAGTTTTCAAACAGGCACTGACTGTGTTCGCTGATAGTAGGGTTGAGTTCGAACTTCTTCCTGTGCCCAGTTGTTTCTTCGGAGGGTCCATAGGTTCGGCCGGACTTCTAGTAGTGGACGACTTCATTCGGGCTTTTGACATCAGGAACGCGGGACGCCCACATGCGGAGAAGCGTACAGCCCGTATTATCGCTGTCCCTTATCAGGCTTTCGACCGGAACGGTCGGGACCTTTTGGGCCAAAGCGTTTACAAACTGGAGGAGCACGCCGGGTGCCCGGTTGCCCTCTGCTAACCCGGAGGGCCGAACGGAGGCCTTAGGTGTCCGAAAGAGCTGAAGGGGCCGCCGCCGGTTCGCAAATCCGGCGTTGGCGGCCGCATTTGCGCGCTGTGAGGGCTTGGGGGGAATTCCGAAATTCTCCCATTTCTGCTAGGATTTTTTCCTGCCCCAAAAGGTATTTCCGCGATTGCGGCGAATATAAGCAGGTGGAGTGCATATATATACTTTGCGGTTTATCCTTAAGTTGCCAGCCTTGAGAGGCTTTGGTTTTTTTTGAACGGGGGTATGTGATGAAAAGAGCAGTTAGGAAAGAAATTTTAAAGAAGAGGATGAGTTTAAGTTCAGAGGAAGTGGCTGCCAAGAGCAAGGCCATCGCCGAAAAGGTTATGGCCCTTCCCGTGTTTGCAGAGGCAAAAACCATTATGGCCTATGTCCCATTCCGAAACGAAGTTGACACGTCGCCGATTATCGCCCAAGCCATGAGTATGGGCAAGCGGGTGGTGATCCCGATCTCGGACACCTCCAATATGAGGCTGATCCCATCGGAACTACGGGATTATCCCGGTGACCTCACGGAGGGCACCTATGGGATTCTGGAACCTAAACCCGACTGTGTCCGCCCCCGGGATGCCAACGAGATCGATCTCGTTCTGGTTCCAGGAGTGGCCTACGACTTCTGTGGCAACCGGTTGGGGTACGGGGCCGGTTTTTACGACCGGTTTTTGGACAGCCTACCGCGGGCAAAATCAGTTGCCCTGGCGTTCAATCTGCAGGTTCTCGACAACGCCTATCCCGAACCACACGATCATCCTGTTCAATTTGTGATCACAGAGGAACAGGTTATTGACTGCCGGCAGGAGAGCCAATCACGGCAAGCAAGCAAACCGTAAACTGGAAGGAGGTAAAAAGGAAGTGTGTCAATGCTGCTCAAATGCTAACGATCCCAAAATGGAACAACTGGAAGCGGTTTTTACCCAGTACAAGAACAAAAAGGGGACTCTAATCCCGGTTCTGCAGGCGGCCCAATCTATCTACGGGTATCTTCCCAAAGAAGTGCTCCAGAAGATCGCCAAGGAACTGAATATGCCCTTCAGCCGTGTTTTCGGCGTGGTTACGTTTTATGCCCAGTTCCATCTCAAACCGCGTGGCCGAAACATAATTCGGGTTTGCCTGGGAACAGCCTGCCACGTTCGCGGGGGGGCCAAGATATTTGACAAGGTTCAGAAGGAGCTTGGAATCAACGACAATGAGACCACGGCAGACCTTCGGTACACCCTGGAATCAGTGGCCTGCTTGGGCGCCTGCGGCCTTGCCCCTGTTATGATGGTTAATGATGATACCCATGGCAGATTGACTCCGGATATAGTACCGAAGATTGTTCAGCAGTACGAATAATTTGGGCACTGTCGCCGCGAAACAGCCTCGGAAAATCCGAGGTAGTTGGACGAGCAGCAGGCGGTTTATGCCACAAAAAAGGATAAGGAGGTGGCTGGAATGACAATTAAGTCCTGGGATGAATTGAAGAAAATGCGCGAGGAAGCCAAGGCCGCTACGGCAACCCGGAGCGGAGAGGGAACCCAGATTATCGTTGGAATGGGAACCTGCGGGATTGCTGCCGGAGCCAGGGAAGTAATGACGGCGATTCTTGGGGAACTGAACAAGCGGAACGTTCAGGCCCTGGTTACTCAGACCGGATGTATTGGCATGTGCGAAAAAGAGGTCCTTGTAGATATCGTCCGTCCGGGCGAAAAGCGGATTACTTATGGCCGGGTGAAGCCGGAGCATATTTCTCGGCTCATTTCCGAGCATGTGGTAAATGGAAACATCGTCGAGGAACTCGTGGTAGCCAAGCTCGAAGAATAGATAGTATCAGAGGAGAAAGGAAGGAGGGAGTCTATTCATGCAGCTGACTCGTGGTCATGTGCTGGTTTGTGGTGGTACCGGTTGTGTCTCATCCGGCTCCAAGAAACTGCAGCAGGCACTTCAGGACGAGCTGGAAAAACGCAACATTACCGAATATAAAATTGTCGAAACCGGCTGTCATGGTTTCTGCGAAATGGGGCCGCTGGTAATCATCTATCCGGAAGGAACCTTTTACGTCCGTGTTGATGTCACGGATGTGCCGGAACTTGTGGAAGAACACCTCCTCAAAGGCCGGATCGTGCAGCGTTTACTGTACAAGGCTCCGGTTACCGAGGAAAAGGTACCGTCTTACAGGGAAATCCCGTTCTACAAGAAACAGATGCGGGTGGCCCTGCGGAACTGCGGTCATATCAACCCCGAAGTGCTTAGCGAGTACATCGGCCGTGACGGATATGAAGCTCTCGCTAAAGTCCTGAATACGATGAGTCCGGAACAGGTTATTGCCGAGATGAAAAAGTCGGGACTGCGCGGTCGTGGCGGCGGCGGATTCCCCACCGGTCTGAAGTGGGAATTCTGCGCCAAATCTCCCGGCGATCAGAAGTACATCATCTGCAACGCTGACGAAGGTGACCCGGGTGCGTTCATGGACCGGAGCGTTCTCGAAGGCGACCCCCACAGCGTCATCGAAGGTATGGCGATCGGTGGTTACGCCATGGGGGCTTCCGAAGGTTATGTCTATGTTCGGGCTGAGTACCCTCTGGCCATCAAGCGGTTGAAAATCGCCATTGCCCAAGCCGAAGAGATGGGCATCTTGGGCGACAGCGTCATGGGGACCGGTTTCAAATTCCATCTCCACATCAAGGAAGGAGCCGGCGCTTTCGTCTGCGGTGAGGAAACAGCCCTGATGCAGTCAATTGAAGGCAAACGCGGAATGCCCCGGGTGCGGCCGCCGTTCCCGGCGGTCAAAGGCTTATGGGGAAAGCCCTCCAATATAAATAACGTAGAGACGTTTGCCAACGTTCCCGTGATTTTCCTCCAGGGTGCTGATGCGTTCGCCAGTGTAGGGACCGCCGGAAGCAAGGGCACAAAGGTTTTTGCCCTTACCGGTAAGGTAAACAACACCGGTCTCGCTGAAGTGCCGATGGGGCTCACCCTCCGTGAGATTATCTTCGACATCGGCGGCGGCATCCCCGGAGGGAAAGAGTACAAGGCGGTCCAGATCGGCGGCCCTTCCGGCGGCTGTATCCCGAAGGAACTCTTAGATCTTCCTATTGACTACGACTCGTTGATTCAGGCCGGAGCCATGATGGGTTCAGGCGGTCTCGTTGTCATGGACGAAACCACCTGTATGGTTGACCTGGCCCGGTTCTTCCTGAACTTCACCCAGAAGGAGTCCTGCGGCAAGTGTACTCCCTGCCGGGAAGGCACCAAACGGATGCTGGAGATCCTGACCCGGATATGCGCCGGAAAGGGTGTACCTGAGGATATTGCCACTCTGGAACGGTTGGCCAGGACGATTAAATCAACAGCACTCTGTGGGCTGGGCAACACTGCACCTAACCCGGTTCTATCGACACTACGGTATTTCCGGCATGAATACGAGGCCCACATTTTCGAGAAGAAATGTCCGGCCGGCGTCTGCACAGCACTCCTCACTTACAGCATTGATGAGGAGAAATGCACAGGCTGCGGCCGCTGCGCCAAGAACTGCCCGGTCGGCTGCATTACCGGCGAAAAGAAAGAGCCGCATAAACTTGACTCCGCGAAGTGCATCAAGTGCGGCACCTGTATCGAGAAATGTAAGTTCAACGCTGTAGTCCGGATCTAGATGACGGGAGGAGGTGTCAAGGGTGGGATTAATCGGAATAACCATTAATGGAAACAAGGTTGAGGTACCGGCAGGAATAACCGTCCTGGAAGCGGCCCAATCGCATGGAATCAAGATCCCTACCCTGTGCTACGAACCACGCCTGTCCAAACCGGGTGCGTGTCGCCTTTGCATTGTAGAAATCAAGGGCATGCGCAACCTTCCCGCATCGTGCGTGACCGAGGTAGCCCAGGGGATGGAGATAGAAACTCACTCCCCGGCCGTCATCGAGGCCCGGAAAACAATTTTGGAACTGCTTCTGGCCAATCACCCGCAGGACTGCCTGGCATGCGATAAGGCGGGTGACTGTCTGCTCCAACAATACGCCTATGAATACCAGGTTGACAGGAGTGGGTTTGGCGGGGAACAGCACAATTATGAGATCGATGATTCCAACCCGTATATTCTCAGGGACAACAACAAATGCATCCTCTGCGGCCGCTGTGTGCGAGCTTGCGAGGAACTGGCCGGGCGAAGCGTGGTTGATTTTGCCTACCGCGGATTCAACACCAAGATTGCTCCGGCTCTGGACCTGTCCCTGGCGGAGTCCGACTGCGCCTTCTGCAACAACTGTGTCACAGTCTGCCCCGTGGGGGCCCTGATTGACAAACAGTTGGCTGGTAAGGGCCGTTCCTGGGAAATCACCAAAGAAGATGTCACGTGCGCCTTTTGTGAAAATGGCTGCAAGTTCGAACTCAATTACAAAGATGGCAAGGTCATCGGCGTTTCGGCGAAGGAAGCGGGCCCTGGCCGCCCCCTGTGCCTCAAGGGTAGGCTGGGCACCGATCTGCTGCACAACCCGAATTGCACCGACCTGCCGATGATCAGAAAGGACGGCCAGTTGGTGGAAGTCAGCTGGGCAGAAGCGCTCGGTATCAACCAGATTTTAAGCAAAGTCAAGGAATAGATTTTTTTGCCGGGTCGGCAGGCTTATTTGACCACTGATTGATAAAACATTTAGGTCACGTTATTTGAACCGCCGACCGGAATTCAACAAACTAGTGGGAGGTGAAACAATGGAGCAGGTACGCCTGACAATAGATGGCATCGAAGTCCATGTTCCGGCAGGAACGACTGTCCTCGAAGCGGCCAGACAGGCGGGGATAAAGATCCCCACCCTCTGCTACGATCCTGAGCTCAGCAAGCCCGGGGCCTGTCGGCTGTGTGTCGTGGAGATCGAGGGGATTCGCAACCTTCCGGCATCATGCGTGACTACCGTCGCCGCCGGCATGGTTGTCAGGACAAATACCCCGGCCATCGTTGAGGCCCGCACAACCATTCTAGAATTACTTCTAGCCAATCACCCGCTGGATTGCCTCACTTGTGAAAAGAGCGGGAACTGCAGCCTCCAGGAATATGCTTATGAATACGGGCTGAGAAAATCCGGTTTTGAAGGGGATAAGCACGAGTACCCGCTGGACGATACCAACCCATTCATCCTCAGGGATAACAATAAGTGCATTCTCTGCGGCCGCTGCATCCGTGCCTGTGAGGAGATTCAGGGCAGGTGCATTCTCGATTTTGCCTACCGCGGTTTCAATACCAAGGTGACGCCAGCCTTAGATGTGTCCATGGCTGAGTCCGAGTGTGTTTTCTGCGGCAGCTGTGTATCCGTATGCCCGGTCGGGGCCTTGACGCCCAAGATGATGAAGGGCAAGGGCCGGCATTGGGAACTGAGAAGGGTTCGGACAACCTGCCCCTACTGCGGGACGGGATGCAATTTCGACCTCAACGTTAAAGATGGCCAGGTTGTTGGGGTAACCTCCAACCCTGACTCGGATGTCAATGGGCGGGCCCTCTGCGTCAAAGGCCGGTTCGGGTACAACTTCATCCACCATCCGGATCGCCTGAGGACTCCGTTGATCAAGAAAAACGGTGAATTCGTGGAAGCCAGTTGGTCGGAGGCCATCGGGCTGGTAGCCGAGAAACTGGGTGCGATCAAAAAGGATTTCGGTTCTGATGCCCTCGGGATCTTCAGCTCGGCTCGCTGCACCAACGAAGAAAACTATTTAATGATGAAATTCGGCCGCGCGGTGCTCGGTACCAATAATATCGACCACTGCGCCCGTCTCTGACACGCTACCACCGTCGCCGGTCTGGCGACAGCGTTTGGTAGCGGGGCCATGACAAACTCGATCAAAGAAATTGCTGACGCTGATTTTATCTGCGTTTTTGGGTCAAACACCACAGAAACCCACCCGATCATCAGCCTGCAGGTCAAGAAAGCGGTTCGGGAAAAGGGAGCCACTCTGGTGGTCATCGATCCGCGGCAGACGGAGATCAGCGCCATCGCCAACCATTACCTGCAGTTGAAAGCCGGCACCGATGTGGTTCTCCTCAATGCCCTGGCCAATGTGATCATAGCAGAGGGCCTGTGGGACAAGGAGTTCGTGTCCATGCGGACCGAAGGGTTTGACGAACTGAAGAAAGCGGTCGAACCGTTCACTTCGGAGTATGCGGCGGGGATTACGGGGGTTCCGGCAAACACCATCCGGGAAGTGGCCCGCGGCTATGCCAAGGCCAAGAATGCTTCCATTCTCTACACGATGGGGATCACACAGCATGTGACCGGCACGGACAACGTTTTGGCGGTTGCCAACCTGGCCATGCTGGCCGGTCATATCGGCAAACCGAGCAGCGGCGTCAACCCGCTCCGCGGTCAAAACAACGTCCAGGGTGCCTGCGACATGGGCGGGCTGCCCAACGTTTATACCGGGTACCAAAAAGTTGACGACCCGGCGGTTCAAGGCAAGTTCGAACAGGCATGGAAGGGTTCCCTCCCGAGCAAGCCCGGCCTGACACTGGGGGAAATGCTGGACGAGGCTCACCACGGGAAACTGAAGGGCTTGTTTATCCTTGGCGAAAACCCGATCCTGAGCGATCCCGATTACCATCACGTGGTTGCGTCCCTGAAACACGTGGACTTTCTTGTGGTTCAGGACATCTTCCTGACGGAAACTGCTCAGTTGGCAGACGTGGTTCTCCCCGGAGCCAGTTTCGCTGAGAAAGACGGGACATTCAGCAACACCGAGCGGCGCGTGCAGCGGGTGCGCAAGGCCATCGACCCGATTGGGAACTCCAAGGCCGATTGGCAGATCATCTGCGAAATTGCCACGGCCATGGGCTATCGGATGAGCTATGAGTCTCCCGCCGCAATCATGAAGGAAATCGCTTCCCTGACTCCCTCGTACGGCGGCATCACCTACGAGCGCCTGGAAGAGGGCGGGCTGCAGTGGCCGTGCCCGACGGCGGATCATCCCGGCACTCCGTACCTGCATGTGGGCAAATTCAGCCGTGGGCTGGGTAAGTTCAGTGCGTTGGCGTATAGGCTGCCGGCGGAGCTGCCTGACGCGGAGTACCCGTTCCTGCTCAACACCGGACGGCGCCTGTTCCATTACCATACAGGCTCCATGACCCGAAGGGCTTCAGGGTTGGATGCCATATGCCCTGAGGAGTTCCTGGAAGTCAATCCCGCTGATGCGACCAAACTGGGCGTTTCTGACGGGGACACGGTGAAGCTGGTTTCCCGCCGGGGCGAACTGGAAATCAAGGTTCAGGTCACCGACAGGGTTATGCCCGGTACGGTGTTTGCCTCGTTCCACTTTGCCGAAGCGGCCATCAACAAGCTGACCAACACTGACAGAGACCCTGTAGCCAAGACACCTGAACTCAAGGTCTGTGCGGTCAAGATCGTCAAAGCCTGAAGCAGGGCAGTTCCGGACACCAGAACCAACAGGGAGGAAGCATTTGCTTCCTTGAGGATCTGGTGCCGGTAGATGGTTAAAGATCGTTGATTTCCAAGAAGGAATTTTGGCTGGAGTTGTCGAACAAAAATTATTATCGGGTAATGACAATTTTATAAACACCTCCGATTTAGTGCACCTACGGCTCTAAAGAGCTATGGTGGCTAAACGCAAACCGCCTGGTGGTGGTTGAAGGGTATACCTGCTGTTAAGGCACAAGGGAAACCGGTATGCCTCCCGTTATTGGAAAGGAGTGGACTGTCCCAACTGAGATCAGTTGGCTGTAGCAAAGTCGGCGCCTTCCCTAAGAAGGCGCCCTTTTGTTTAATTGCCAAAGGATACTGCGTTCCCGTATTGGCGTGGCAACCCCCTCACCCCGCGCATGGGTAAGTATATGGTTGTGGGAAAAGGGGTAGGGATAGGAAGGGAGGCGGGATGATGGCTGATATCAAGCCGGAAGTGCTGGACGCATTAAAGGCGGCGGCCAAAGAGGGAAGGATTACCTGTACCGAAGCGAGGAAACTGGCCGAGACTCTCAGTGTTTCCCCGGCAGTGGTGGGGCAGGCCGCCAACGAACTGGGGATCAAGATTAAGGCCTGCGAACTGGGCTGCTTCCGGTAAGCGGCCGTTCCCAGAGCCAGGTTAAAGTGCAGGCCTTGCGTGGAAGCCTCCCGTGGAAGCCTGCCGGCATACAGGGGTATTTGCTCACCTGTTTGGGAACCCGGAACCGGTTGGGCCGGTTTTTCGATGGAGGGGTCCCTTTGGAGGGTCTTGCGGTGGAACTGTTCAAGGTAGTCACTATCGACGAAGCCATGAAATTAATCGCCAGTCACACTCAAACGGGGCAGGGCCGCACTGAGACTGCGACTCTCACTGGGGCCTTGGGGCGGCGCTTGGGCGCAGCCATTTTGTCTCCGGTTGATGTTCCCGGTTTTTCCCGGTCAACCGTTGACGGCTTCGCCGTGATGGCACGGGATACGTTTGGGGCGAGTGAAGGGCTGCCCGCTTACCTGACAGTTGTAGGCGAGGTGTTGATGGGAACTGCTCCGGACACCGGCTTTGGCTCGGGCCAGGCGGTGAAGATCTCGACTGGCGGGATGCTGCCACCGGGGGCCGATGCCGTGGTGATGGTGGAATACACCGAAAATCTAGATGCGGGCACTATCGGGGTGACCCGGCCGGTAGCCCCGGGCGAGAACGTGGTCCGCAAGGGCGAGGATGTTGCCGCCGGTGAGGTAGTCCTGCCTGAGGGGCATGTTCTCAGACCTCAGGACCTGGGGATTCTAGCCGGGGTGGGGGTTTCTGCCGTGGAGGTGGCTGCTCTGGCACGTGTCGGGTTAATCTCCACCGGTGACGAGGTAGTTCCCCCTGAGGCCGAACCGGGGCCCGGTCAGGTTCGTGACATTAATTCCTATGCCCTGTATGGAATGGTGGCGGCCAATGGAGGAGAGGGGACCATCTACGGTCTCATAAAAGACCGGTTTGATGACCTCAAGTCTGCCCTGGGCCAGGCCCTTGGGGAAAACGACATGGTGCTGGTTTCCGGGGGGAGTTCGGTGGGAACAAGGGACATGACTGCCCAGGTGATTCAGTCGCTGGGCAATCCGGGGGTGCTTTTCCACGGCATGTCTCTGCGCCCCGGCAAGCCGACTATCGGTGCCGTTGTTCATGGAAAACCGGTATTCGGGTTACCGGGACACCCCGTATCAGCCATGATGGTATGCCAGCTGTTAGTTGCTCCGCTGGTGCGGTTTGGGGCATACCCGCCGGAGAGGGACCGGGGAGCGTTCCCCGTATCTGCCCGGCTCACCCGCAACTTGGCGTCCGGGACTGGCCGGGAGGATTACGTCCGGGTCAGGCTGGAGTGGGAAAATGGAGAGCTTGTGGCTCACCCGATACTGGGGAAATCGGGGCTGATATCGACAATGGTCAAAGCCCATGGGCTTATTCGCATTCCCCTTGATAAGGAAGGGATCACAGCCGGGGACACTGTCAAGGTTTACCTGTTCGAGAACTAGGGAAGTACCGGCTTCGGTTATAGTCTAAAATTATCGCCGCACGTGGGGGAGGCCTTAGTGAAAGGCCGGCAGCTGAACCGGGGATCGAGTGGGTTCGCGATTTGAAGAATCCCTCGGTGCGAAACTATTAGGAACGAGGAGAAAACGATGGCCGACCGCAAGGTTTATCTGGAAAACAAACCTCTTGAAAACGCCCTGTCGGGGTATTTGGATAAGCTGGCGCTGGCCGGTGCGCTTCAACCCGGGGAAACGGAGACGGTTGAAGTGGAAGAGGCCCTGGGGAGAGTGACGGCGGAACCCGTGTATGCCGCTACCTCTGCTCCTCACTATCATGCCGCGGCCGTGGACGGGGTGGCGGTACAGGCCGTGGCCACTTTCGGCGCTTCCGAGACAACTCCGGTAGCCTTGTCGCTTGGCAGCCAGGCGGTCGTAGTTGACACTGGAGACCCGCTTCCCGACGAATTTGATGCTGTCGTTATGATTGAAGACGTCCATTTTGCCGGTAAAGAGAAAGTTGAGGTCATTGCTGCAGTGGCGCCCTGGCAGCATGTGCGGGTTATCGGGGAGGACATGGTGGCGTCAGAAATGATTTTATCGGCCAACCATCAGCTGCGGCCGGTTGACCTCGGGGGGATTTTGGCCGGCGGGTTAACGCAGGTCAAAGTACGACCCCGACCCAGGGTTGCCCTTGTTCCCACCGGCACAGAACTGGTACAGCCGGGGGCGGAGTTGTATCCGGGGGCCATAATCGAGTTTAACAGCCGGATCCTGGCAGGAATGGTCGCGGATTGGGGTGGGGAGCCCCTGCGCCTCGATATTACTCCTGATGTGTACGGCAGCCTGCGTCAGGTAATCGACGAGGCATGCGATAAAGCGGATATTGTGGTGATTAACGCTGGTTCTTCTGCCGGCCGGGAGGATTTTACCGCAGCCCTGGTGGAAGAACTTGGGGAATTATGTGTTCACGGAGTGGCAATCAAGCCTGGAAAACCGGTAATCCTTGGCATTGTCCGGGGGAAACCGGTTGTGGGCATACCGGGATACCCGGTGTCGGCGGTTTTGACCAGCGAACTCTTTGTGCGCCCGCTCGTATACCGAAAATTGGGACTGGCCGAGACCGAAAGGGAAAAGGTGCCAGCTACCGTTTCCCGAAAAACAGTTTCTCCCCTGGGCGCGGAGGAGTTTGTCAGGGTGAAGCTGGGCCAGGTAGGGGACAAGATGATAGCTACACCCATGGCCAGGGGGGCCGGGGTAGTTATGTCCCTGATCAGGGCCGACGGGGTACTCCGCATTCCCCGGTTTTCCGAGGGGTATCAGGCGGGGGACACCGTGGACGTTGAGTTATGGCGCGGCCTCCCGGAAATTAAGAATACAACTGTAACCATTGGCAGTCACGACCTGACGCTGGATGTTATCGGGAACCACCTGAGACGGCTTTTCCCCGGCCGGTCGCTGTCTTCCGCCCATGTCGGCAGCCTCGGCGGGCTGGTGGCACTGAAAAGGCAGGAAGCGCACTTTGCCGGAATTCACCTTTTGGACGAGGTAACCGGAGAGTACAACATCACCTATCTGGAACGGATGCTGCCCGGCCAGAGTCTGGTGCTGGTCAACCTGGCTTACAGGCAGCAGGGGCTGATGGTGGCACCGGGGAACCCCAAAGGGATATCGAGCCTGGGCGACCTGACAAGGCCGGGTATCCGGTATGTCAACCGCCAGAAGGGGGCCGGCACGCGCCTGTTGCTGGATCACAAGTTGAAAGAAGCCGGGATCGACCCTGGGTCGATCTGCGGTTACGATAGGGAAGAATTCACCCACATGGCTGTTGGAGCGGCGGTTAGGGCGGGTTCAGCCGACGCCGGGCTGGGTATCCTGGCAGCGGCCAGGGCTCTGGGGCTGGGTTTTGTTCTCGTTGGGGAAGAACGGTATGACCTCTGTATTCCCCGAGTGTACTGGGAATCACCATATATTGAAAGCATTATGGCAGTAATTAGGAACCTGGCATTTAAAGAAGATGTCGGCTCATTCGTCGGGTACGACCTCAGGGATTGCGGGAAAGTCATGTGGGAGTCATAAGCAGGAGATTTGGCGAAAAGGAGGGGAGATAATGGAGGACAGTTTCCAGCGCAGCATCAACTACCTGCGCCTTTCCATTACGGACAGGTGCAACCTCCGCTGTACTTATTGCATGCCGGAACAGGGCGTCCAGCTTCAGCCGCACCAAGAGATCCTGCGCCTGGAGGAAATCCTGCGGCTGGTCAGGGTGGCGGCGGGTCTGGGAGTGTCCAAAGTACGTTTGACCGGGGGCGAACCGCTGGTCAGGAAAGGGGTCGTTTCCCTCATTGCCCGTATCGCCAGGGTCAAGGGCATCGATGATGTCGCCATGACCACAAACGGGGTCCTCCTGCCCCGCATGGCCGAGCAGCTTAAGGCAGCGGGGCTGAAGAGAGTCAACATCAGCCTTGATACCCTTAACCCCCAGAAGTTCCACCAGGTTACCAGGGTGGGGGACTTTCGTTCCGCCTGGTCCGGGATTGAGGCAGCATTGGCAGTCGGCTTCAACCCTGTAAAACTGAACGTGGTAGTTATCCGGCATTTCAACGATGATGAGATCCTGTCTTTCCTCCGGTTAACTTATGACTACCCCCTTCACGTCCGGTTCATTGAACTGATGCCAATCGGGGCAAGTGACGAGTGGGCGGGCGCCAGCCTTGTCCCATATACCGAGATTAAAGCGCTGATCGAAAAGCACGTTGAGCTGACTCCTTCCAAGGCGGTTTCCGGCAGCGGCCCGGCCCGGTATTTCACCCTCCCTGGCGCCAAGGGGACGGTGGGCTTTATCAGCCCCATCAGCAGCCATTTCTGCGGCCACTGCAACCGGATGCGCCTGACAGCCGAAGGCAAGCTCAGGCCGTGCCTGCATAACAGTTTTGAGGTCGATCTGCGGGCCCCCCTACGCCAGGGGGCAACTGATTCGGAGCTGGAACAGGTTTTCAAAGAAGCGATTGGACACAAGCCCGAGCACCATACCCTGCCCGAGACAGGTTGGGCGAACCAGAAACGGGCCATGGTTCAGATTGGAGGCTAAATCATGGAACTGACTCATTTCGATCCGGAAGGTCGGGCCCGTATGGTTGATGTTACGGCCAAGGCTGACACCGTTCGGGAGGCGGTAGCTCGTGGAACGGTCAGCATGAAGCCCGAGACTCTGAACCAGATCGCCGCGGGCGGAATTGCCAAGGGCGATGTATTGGCGGTAGCGCAGGTGGGGGGGATCATGGGGGCGAAACGGACATCCGTCTTGATTCCCATGTGCCACCCGCTGTTTCTGACCGGTGCCGGCCTCAAGTTTTTCCTGGATTTTGCTCAAAACCGGGTGGAGATCGAAGCCCGGGTGAAGACTACCGGAAAGACAGGCGTGGAAATGGAGGCTCTAACTGCTGTTTCAATAGCGGCATTGACCATCTATGACATGTGCAAGGCGGTTGACCGGGAAATGGTCATTGGGGACATCCGCCTCATGTCAAAGGCCGGAGGAAAGAGCGGAACTTTTCAACGAGAGGGGGAAAACCCGTGGCCGAAATAGTGGCAGTCTGCACGAGCGAAAAAAAAGGTGAGCGTAAGAAAAACATCAATAAGGGGTTGTTGGTAGCCGAACATGGGCTGGAAGGAGATGCCCACGCCGGCCCCTGGCACCGTCAGGTCAGCCTGCTGGCCCTGGAAAGCATCGATAAAATGAGAGCCATGGGCCTGGACGTAAACCCGGGGGATTTCGCGGAAAACCTGACCACGCGCGGGATAGACCTCGTAATCTTACCCATCGGCACCAAACTGAAAATTGGGGATGCTGCCTTGGGTGAAGTCACCCAGATCGGGAAAGAATGCCATACACGCTGTGCCATCTATTATCAGGCCGGTGACTGCGTCATGCCGCGAGAAGGAATATTCATCCGGGTTCTTACGGGTGGCGAGGTCAAGGTCGGGGACCAGATAGAGGTGGCAGGCTGATGAGCATCAGGGTAGGAATCATTACCGCCAGCGACAAAGGAGCCCGGGGTGACCGGGACGATTTGAGCGGGAAACTGGTGCATGAGATGGTATCTCTTATCGGCGGCACGGTGGAAGCATGGGAGATAATCCCCGATGAAAAGGACCTAATAAGTGCCAAGCTGCTCCATTTTGCGGACAACCTTGGCCTGGACCTGGTTCTGACCACAGGGGGAACCGGGTTCAGCCCCCGGGACGTGACCCCGGAAGCGACGATGGCCGTTATCGAGCGACCGGTGCCGGGAATCCCCGAAGTGATGCGCTGGGAAAGCCTGAAAAAAACCCCCAAAGCCATGCTGTCCCGGGCCACCGCCGGCATTCGCGGCCAAACCCTGATCGTCAATCTCCCGGGAAGCCCCAAGGCGGTCAAGGAGTGCCTGGAGGCGATTATACCGGCTCTGCCCCACGGAATCGAAATCCTAAAAGGAGAAGCCAGGGAGTGCGGCGCCCCGACAGCTAATTCATAAAAATAAGGCCAGGCTTTCGCCCTGGCCTCTCGCTTTTCTTAGAGGTCGTCTTTTAATTCATCCACTGACTTAAAGGATTGGCACTGGATTCCGCCGGGTGAATTCGGCTGTCCCGGATCTTCGGCCAACTTTAAGACAGCCACATTGCACGAACCGCAAATCTGAAAAATACAGTTCTTAACCCCACAGAAAACCTTCTTGCCCACAATGTCACCTCCCTCCGGGCAGACCCTCCTGTGTCGAAACATATCGAAAAATGTAGAAAAGTGCCTCTGCAATGTTCTCTGCTGCCCCTGTGGATTCCTTGGTAATATTTCAATATTCCTGGTACAATCCTGCGAAAATCACCAAAACAACCCATCTTGAATAAACTGAACATGGGAATTGCTTCCTAGCAAGAAAGGAGGGATTGAGGAGTGTCAAAAGAAAAACACAATCCGGACAACTCATTTTTACAGGGTGTAAAGGAAGCTGTTGCTGATGAAATGGCGGCTGTCTCCTTTTATTCGCAATTGGCAAATATGGCACCGAACCCGGTGATTGCTGACCGTATCAGGTGCATCATTCAGGATGAAATGGGCCACGCCGAATTCTTCGCCCTGCTGCTTTCGCTACTGAGTGCCTGGAGGACCGAGGAAATGGAGGAATGTGATTAATCATCGGGGAAACAATAAAGTTCGGACCCGGCGCTGGCCGGGTCCTTACGGTTGTGGGGGGATTTGTTGCTTGGGATTGTATAAAATGTGGTGTGTTTGGAAATAAAACTATAATGAAGAGCGCCGGCCAAAAAGCAGGCAAGTAAATGGGAGAAAACAAAAGGATAGGGCAAAAAAACCGGCAAAAAACGGAATAATCCGCGTTTTCCGGGTTTGCAAATGATTCCTGCATTCCCGTATATTATAAGTGGATGTTAGCACTCGCTCTTGTTGAGTGCTAACAATAAATCAAACTAATTACATAAAAAGAAGGAGGTCAAGTTTCGATGAAGGTTAAGCCATTAGGTGACCGTGTGGTCATCAAAGTCATTGAGACTGAAGAAAAGACCAAGAGCGGAATCGTCCTGCCGGACACCGCGAAAGAAAAGCCGCAGCAGGGGGAAATCCTGGCCGTTGGTACCGGGAAGGTTCTGGAAAATGGACAGAAGGTGCCCATGGAAGTTAAGGTTGGCGACAGGGTGATTTTCTCCAAGTACGCAGGCACTGAAATCAAAATCGATGAGCAGGAAGTCCTGATTCTGGCCGAAAGGGAAGTCCTGGCAATTATCGGCTAATTCCAAAAAAAATAGGAGGGATTCAATAATGCCTAAGGAAATTTTCTTCAGTGAAGAGGCTCGGCGTTCCCTTGAGCGCGGTGTCAATGCTTTGGCTGACGCCGTTCGGATTACCCTTGGCCCCAAGGGACGGAACGTGGTTCTGGACAAGAAATTCGGCTCGCCGACAATCACCAACGATGGTGTGACCATTGCCCGTGAGATTGATCTTCCTGATCATTTCGAGAACATGGGCGCACAGCTGCTTAAAGAAGTAGCCACCAAGACCAACGATGTGGCCGGGGACGGGACAACTACAGCCACCCTGCTTGGTCAGGCCATTATCCGTGAAGGCCTCAAGAACGTGGCCGCCGGCGCCAACCCCATGATCATCAAACGCGGGATTGAAAAGGCCGTAGCCGTTGCTGTCGACGAAATTAAGAAGATAGCCAAGCCGATTGAAAGCAAGGAAGCCATCGCCCAAGTTGCTTCCATTTCCGCCGCCGATCCCGAAATCGGCAACCTAATCGCCGATGCGATGGAGAAAGTAGGCAACGATGGCGTTATCACCGTGGAAGAGTCCCAAAGCTTCGGCACAACCCTGGAAGTTGTGGAAGGTATGGAATTTGATCGCGGCTACATCTCCCCGTACTACATCACCGACACCGACAAGATGGAAGCGGTTCTGAACGACCCGTACCTTCTGATTACCGACAAGAAGATTTCGGCTGTGGCCGACATCCTGCCTATTTTGGAGAAAGTCGTCCAGTCGGGGAAGCCGCTCCTTATCGTGGCTGAGGACGTTGAGGGCGAAGCTCAGGCCACCTTGGTGGTCAACAAGCTGCGCGGAACCTTTACTGCTGTGGCCGTCAAGGCACCCGGCTTCGGTGACCGCCGCAAGGCTATGCTTGAGGATATAGCTATTCTCACGGGCGGCCAGGTTATCACAGAAGAACTTGGCCGTAAGCTTGAAAACGTGACCTTGAACATGTTGGGTCAGGCCCGCCAAGTCAAAGTCAAGAAGGAAGAGACCGTGATCGTGGAAGGCCGCGGCTCCCTTGACGATATCAAGAGCCGGATCTCTCAGATTAAGAAACAGCACGAAGAGTCCACGTCCGACTATGACAAAGAAAAACTGCAAGAGCGGTTGGCCAAACTGGCCGGCGGCGTAGCCGTCATCCAGGTCGGGGCAGCGACCGAAACCGAACTGAAGGAAAAGAAACACCGCATTGAGGACGCTCTGGCAGCGACCCGGGCGGCGGTTGAAGAAGGAATCGTAGCCGGTGGCGGAACTGCCTTCATTGACATCCTGGATGCTTTGGGCACGATCGAAGCTGCTGGCGACGAGCGCACCGGGGTAAATATCATTAAGAAGGCCATGGAAGAACCGGTTAAGCAGATTGCGAACAACGCCGGCCTAGAGGGTTCGGTTGTCGTGGAAAAGGTGAAGTCTTCAGCCAAGGGCATTGGTTTCAACGCCTTGAGCGAACAGTACGAAGATATGATCGCTTCCGGGATCGTCGACCCGGCCAAAGTGACCCGGTCGGCCCTCCAGAATGCGGCCAGTATCGCCGCCATGGTTCTGACTACTGAGGTTCTGGTTTCCGACAAACCGGAGAAAGATTCGCCGATGATGCCGCCCGGTGGCGGAATGCCTCCGATGATGTAATTGACTGAATCAAGATTGGTTGGGCCCCAACCGTAAAGGTTGGGGCTCTATTTTTTTGATCTTGGAAGTTATGCCTAGTGGATTTTCTGCCGGAATGGTTGGGCAAGGGGTTTGCCGGGAGCGAGTGAGCCCCCGAGGAGGCCTGCGCTCGTTCACAGGTTACGAAATCCTGCGAGCGGGGTAAACCCCTTGCCCTAAAACGCAAGGTATGAATGCTTTTATTTGCATGAAGCAGTGGCAAACGAAACAGGAATTGGCAGCATACCGGATTTCGAAAATTAGCGGCGATTTATAGGATTTTAAAATATTAAGTAGAAATAAAGAACATATGATAATTACCTTGGCGGCGAATAACGCCCGGAGGGACTAATGCAAGGTTTGCTGAATAAATTGACCGATAAAAGTTTTGATATCGGCATGGTTATCGTCAACCGGGAAAAAACCGTAGTGTGGGCCAATTTAGAGGCCCGAAAACTAACCGGCGGGGGTCTGATAGGGACAAACTCTGACGAGACTATGCCCTGGGTGAATGAGGAGAGCCGCCAAAGAAAACTGGTATTGGTCAACGGAAAAACCATTTTGGTTGCAGTCGAGGCAATTCCGGAAGCGGCAGCCCCCGGGGCAACAATGATATGCATGATAGACACCTACCGTTATTTGACCACGGTCAGCGGTGGTGATACATCCAGGATTCTGTTCGGGTTGGAAACAATTCTGGACGCCCTTGATGAAAGTATTTACATCTGCGACCAGGACGGGGTACTGCTGTTTTTTAATGCTGCTGCTGAAAAGCAGGATGGGATGACAAAGGCGCAGGTGATTGGCAAACATATTTGCGATAATTGGTTATTGGACGAAACTAACAGTGTCTTGCTCCGGGTTCTGAAGACAAAAAAGCAGGAACTGGGGTTCCGGCATACGATAAAATCAGTTCACGGGAAAACCTTTGAGGCATACAGCGATGCCTACCCCTTATTCGAGGGAGACCGGCTCATCGGGGTTGTCTCAGTCACCAACAACACCAGCAAAATCAGTGAAGCGTACAAAAAGCTTGTCGATCTCCAAAACAAGATAAGTGCCGGCAAAGAAAATCATGATTCGTACCCGAGCCGGATGGCGACCCTTGATGACATCATCGGTGACGACCCCAGGTTGGTTCAGGCGAAAATTTGGGCGCGCAAGGCGGCACCCACACGTTCGCCAATTATGATCTGCGGGGAAACAGGAACCGGGAAGGAACTGTTTGCCCAGGGAATCCACCTTCTTGGCCGGCATGACCGGGACCTGTTCCTGCCGGTTAACTGTTCAGCAATTCCCGAAACACTTCTGGAAAGCATACTTTTTGGAACAGTCAGAGGGGCATATACGGGTGCAGTCGACCGGCCGGGTCTATTTGAGGAAGCGTCGGAGGGGACAATTTTTCTCGATGAAATCAATTCCATGGGCCTTCAGCTGCAGGCAAAGATGCTGCGGATTCTTGAAGACGGGAAGGTAAGGCGGGTGGGTGGCGTTCACGAGATCAAGGTGCATCCCAAGGTGATCAGCGCCATCAATGTTCCCCCGCTAAAAGCTATCGAAGACGGTACACTCCGAAAGGACCTCTTTTACAGGCTGGCCGCTGTTTTTATCCAGATCCCGCCCCTCCGGGAGCGGGTGGCAGATATTGAAACGCTTGTGGCTCACTTTGTGGCGAAACATTGTCAGAGATTGGGCCAGCCGTTGAAAAAGGTTTCCCCGCGGGTAATTCAAGCTTTTAGGGGGTACTCATGGCCTGGTAACGTTCGGGAACTGGAGCATTGTATTGAGAATGCCCTGATAATATCCCCGGAAGACGGTGTTATCGATCTGGAACATCTCCCTTCTTATTTTCTGGATTGGGAAACGGAGGCACAGGGGGAGTCTCTGATTTTGATTATGCAGGCGTATGAAAAGAGGGTGCTGATCAACAAACTGGCTGAGGCCAAAGGACATGTTGCCCGGGCGGCCGGCCTGTTGGGAATCACCAGGCAGGGTTTAGAATATAAACTGAAAAAGTACAACGTTGAGTATCGGAGACGCAAGCGCTAACGCAAAATGCCTTTCTATTTTTCGCAAAAGCTTTTGCATTTTATTTTTCCTTGTTTTCTTAGTTGCGCATGGTTTCTGAATATTTATTTAAGCAAAACGTTTTGCTTAACCTGAACCCTGTAACGGGTTTTTTTCTTTATTTATGGGGCTGGAACGCTTCTTGCACATTAGGGTGACGGGGTAGGGAAAAAACCGCTCACCGTAACCGGGAACCGAAGTAATTACCAACCCCTAAAACTAATTCTTAGGGAGGGGAACAAATGGCAGTTTTCGAGGATCTGTCCAACGGGGTCATCACTGGGAACGTGGCCAAAGTCTGCGAGTTGACCAGGAAGGCCGTTGACGATGGGCTGGCACCCACCGACATCATTAACCAGGGGCTCATCACCGGGATGGGCGTCGTCGGCGCCCGCTTTAAAGCCGGCGAAATGTTCGTTCCCGAAGTGTTAATGGCTGCTCGGGCCATGAATTCCGGCCTGGATATCGTCAAACCGTTACTCACCGAAGCTGAAATTCCGTCCGTAGGCAAGGTAGTCATCGGGACCGTCAAAGGAGACCTTCATGACATCGGCAAAAACCTGGTCGCTATGATGATGGAAAGCGGCGGGTTCAATGTCATCAACCTGGGCGTGGATATTCCGCCTGAAAAATTCGCCGCAGCGGTGAAGGAGCATAAACCTCAGGTTGTGGCCTTATCCGCACTTCTGACCACCACGATGCTGGCTATGAAGGATACCATCGAAGTCCTTAAGGAAGAAGGCCTGAGGAATTCGGTAAAGGTGATCATCGGCGGCGCCCCCGTAACCCAGCAGTTTGCCGATGAGATCGGTGCCGACGGTTATGCTCCGGATGCAGCTTCCGCCACCGACTTGGGCAAAAAGCTGATGGGTTAGGAAGAGCAAAAAAGTGGGCATTTAAAAAGAGTATCAGAGAAAGGAAGCGAGGCAGATGCGAAGTAACTACGTTGCTAACCAAAGCCTGCAGTTTAGAGTTTTATCCGATCAACAGCTGCAGGACCTGCAGTTTGGAACCCTGGAAGTGTTGGAGAGCGTTGGAGTTAATGTTTTCAACGCGGAAGCTTTAGAACTGTACAAGAAGGCTGGGGCATACGTTGAAGGCAACCGGGTGCGGATTCCGACCCGCTTGGTTGAATGGGCCATCAGGACTGCTCCGTCACGGGTTGTCCTTTGTGACCGGAACGGCCAGCGGAAAATGTTCCTGGAAGGCAACAACTCGTACTATGGGCCTGGCCCGACAAACCCCTTTTTCATTGATTCCTTCACCGGTGAAAGGCGGTTGGCTACCAAACAGGATACGGCCAATGTCGCCAAGCTTGTTGATGCTCTCCCCAACGTAGACTTTGTCATGTCCCTGGCCATGATTTCGGATGAGACAGAAGTTCTGGCCGATGTGCACGAAGTAGAAGCTATGCTTCTGAACACTACCAAACCGATTGTCAGCTGGGGGTTTGGTGTATCAGGGTACGAGTCCATTGTCGACATGTGTGCTGCCGCAGCCGGCAGCCTGGAAGAACTGCAAAAGAACCCATTCATCTGCCTGTACTCGGAACCGACAACCCCGCTGCTCCATTCCGATGATGCCATGGGCAAACTCCTATACATGGCGGACAAAAACCTGCCTCTGATCTATACTCCGGCTCCCGGTGCCGGCAGCACGGCTCCGGCGACCCTGGCAGGGACCCTGATTGTGGACCTGGCCGAATGTTTGAGCGGACTGGTCGCAGCCCAACTGAAGCGTGAAGGTGCCCCGTACATCACCGGCGGCGTCATCAGCAATATGGATATGGCGACTACCCACTACTGCTACGGTTCGCCTGAATTCTATATCCTTCATGCAGCCCTTACGGAACTGATTCATTTCAACAACCTGCCGTCATTTGGGACAGCCGGCTGTACCGACAGCAAGGTTGTTGACCAGCAGGCTGCTATCGAAGCGGCATTGGGCATCCTGATGGGAGCCCTGAGTGGAGCGAACCTGATCCATGACCTGGGGTTCATGGAAGGGGCCATCAGCGGCAGTATGGAGCAGATCGTCATGTCTGACGAGATCATCGGAATGGTCAAGCGGATGATGCGAGGCATCGAAGTAAACGATGTGACCAAGGCCATTGACGTAATCAAGGCAGTTGGGCCTGGCGGCCACTACCTCGGCGAAGAACACACCTTCAAGTTCTTCAAAACCGAATCCTGGTTCCCGACTCTGATGAACCGCCAGCGGTTCCAGCAGTGGATCGCTGAAGGCGGTCTGACCTTTGGCGACCGGCTGAACCAGAAAGTGAAGAAGATTCTGGGCGATCACCAGCCGGAACCGCTGCCGGAATCCGTTAAAGCCAAGGTTAAAGCGGTTGTTGATGCCGCTGAAGCCCGCGCGGCCAAGAAAGGTTCCAAGTAACGCTGCCCTCCTGTACAATAACTGTCCCATTTAGAGGTGGTTTGAGGGCATAATGCATCAAGCCATCTCCCCTGATTTTTTCACTGTGAAAGGGTTATCTGGTTAACGCAATTCTCTAAATAGAAAAAGAAAAAAAGTATGTTTTGTGGATAGTTGAAAAGGAGAGGAAACAAAAAATGAGAAAGAACAAGATGTTCAGTCTGGCAGCCATCATCTGTGTTGTGGTTTTATCCATGGCGTTGTTTGCCGGTTGTGGCGGCAAGCCGTCCGGTGGTGAAAGTTCCGGGGGGGATCAGGTAATTAAAATTGCCTCAGCTTCGCCTCTTTCCGGGCCGCAAGCGCAATCCGGGGAATCGATCAAGCTGGGTGCCCAGTTGGCTATTGATGAGATGAAAGGCGAAATTGAGAAACTGGGGTTCAAGGTTGAGTTTGTTCCTCAGGATGACCAGGGAGACCCCAAGATGGGTGTGGCTGTTGCCCAAAAGATGATCAGCGACCCGAAGGTGATGGCTGTTGTCGGTCATTACAATTCCGGAGTTGAGATTCCGGCGTCTGAAGTTTATGCCAAAGGAAACCTGTTAACCATCCCGATCGCCAGCAACCCGACAATCACGAAGAGAGGGTTGAAAAACATCGCCCGTGTATCCACTCCTGACGATATGCAGGCAGCCACAGCAGCCAAATACGCGGCCAACGTTTTAAAAGCCAAAACCGTATTTGTTATTCATGACAAAACGGCATACGGTCAGGGTATTGCTGATCCGTTCAAGGCCAGCGCCGAAGAACTGGGTGTGCAGGTCGTTGGTTACGAGGGAATCACCCAGGGTGAGGTTGACTTCAGCGCGGTTGTCAACAACGTTGTCCAGAAGAAACCGGACGTTGTTTACTTCGGTGGGGTTCAAGCCGAATGGGGACTCCTGGTGAAACAGATGTCCGAAAAAGGCGCCAGAACAGCCATGATCGGCGGCGATGGTGTTGACAGCCCCGACCTGGTCAAGATTGCCGGCAAGTATATTGTTGGCACCTACTACACGTCCATGGCTCCTGACCTGGCGCGGACACCTGAAGGAAAAGCCTGGATGGACAAGTATCAACAGAAGTTCGGTAAGGTACCCGAAGCCTGGTCCGTTTTCGGGTACGAGGGTGGCGTCACTGCGGTTAAGGCGATAGTAAACGCTATTCAGGCCAACAGTGGCAAGATGCCGACGAGGGAACAGGTCATTGCCGCAACCAAAACCTTGAACTTACAGTCGGTTACAGGGGAACTTTCCTGGAAAGAAGATGGGGACAGGCAGAAACCGATTGGTTTTATCCTCCAGTTCAAGGGTGAAAAATATCCGGGAGAGGTAATTTGGGACGGTAAGTAAAGAAAGGTATAAATCTTAAGTTAACCAAGATACAAGCCGTAGGGGCGGTGTTTGTCTTCAATCTGGGGCAGGCCATGCAGCTTGCCTCTTTTTATCGCGGAAAGGTATTTATTAGACTGGCGGAATTCTCTATTGGTATGGAGAAATTCGTGTCATAATCCCGGGATAACCTCGTAAGAATTAAGAAAGGAAGTACCGTAACAGGGGGTTGATCCCGATGGTGAAAAGGGTGGCCACTGCTATCCTGGTCCTGGTTCTGGTCGTCGGTGGGTTTATTGTCTTCCGCAACCTGACACGTGTTTCCCCGGAGGACCTGGTCCAAGAAGCCGTTCGCAACACCGTTTTGGCACACAGCTACCGGTATTCGGCTGCTTCCCGGATTGTCAACGGTACGAAGGTCCAGTTCCTCAGCCGCGTTGAGGGCGAAAAAGGGAACAAGGACCGCATCCATGTCAAGGGCAGGGTTCTCGACGTGGATATGGAGGTCTTCCAGATCGGCAACACCACTTACAATAAAGACCCCTTTTCCCACAGGTGGTTCGTCTCGGAGAACAATTACGTATTCAAGCAGCAGTTGTTTATGACCGAAATGGATCCGCTGGCCAATTTCGATTTCAGCAAGGTAGCTACGGCCCGTTATGGCCGGGCGGAAAAGGTGAATGGGCGCAAATGCATGGCTATCGACGTTGTCCCCCAGGTAGAAAACAAGTACCTAACTCTTTTGTGGAAGGATTTCGCTTACACCATGTGGATTGACAGCAGGGACCACGTGCTGCGTAAAGGCCTAATCAAAGCCAGAAGCAAGAACAACCCCAAATTTTCCTTGGTCATCTCCGCCGAGTTCAAAGATTTCAACAAAGAAATACCCGTTAAGCCCCCCCGCATTTAGGGGGGGCTTTTTCCGGTTTGTTTGACAAACGTTAACAACCCTTGCTATAATTCAGTTAAAAATAGGCACGGGCTGTGCCATGCGCTCGGGTTGCCCGGAAGGTAGTCCAGAGCGTTTCTATTTTTTGATGGGAGGGAGTTCGCAAACATGGCTGATAAGGACCTGCAGATTCTGTTTGGGCCGGAGGAAATCAGGGCCAAGGTCCAGGAATTGGGAGCGCAAATCACCGCCGATTACCAGGGAAAACAGCTGTTGGTGATCGGGATTTTGAAGGGAGCCTTCATGTTTATGGCCGACCTGATCCGGGAAATAGACGTTCCGGTGGCCATAGACTTTATGGATTTATCCAGTTACGGCCAGTCCACAAAATCCTCCGGGGTTGTCCGGATTATGAAAGACCTGGAAATGGAAATTGAAGGCAGGGATGTCCTGGTGGTAGAGGATATCATTGACACCGGGCTGACTTTGAAATACATCCGCGATAATCTGATTGGTCGGGGCCCGGCCAGCGTCAGAGTTTGCACCTTCCTGGACAAGCCCTCCCGGCGGGAAGTGGAGATTACGCCCGATTACAACGGCTTCGCCATTCCTGACCTGTTCGTTGTCGGTTACGGCCTTGATTTCGCCGAAAAATACCGGCAGCACCCGTATGTTTGCGTGCTGAAACCGTAGGCTCGCCCCCATTGGGACCGTCCCTGGTCGCCGGTGCGCCTCCGTCGCCCGGAAGGGGGAATTTAAAAAGGGGGAATTGTTATGTCTGATAACCGCGAAATGGTCATCGTTCTGGATTTCGGCGGCCAGTACAATCAGCTGATTGCCCGCCGCGTCCGGGAATGCCAGATATACTGCGAGATGCTTCCTTACCACACCCCCCTGGCGGAGATCCTCAAGCGGAAACCTAAAGGGATCGTATTCACGGGCGGGCCGGCCAGCGTCTATGGGGATAAGGCGCCCGCGTGTGATCCGGCCCTGTTCGACAGCGGCATTCCTATTCTGGGGATATGTTACGGGATGCAGCTGATGGCTGCGAAACTCGGGGGCGAGGTGCGGCGGGCGGAGAGCCGCGAGTACGGGAAAGCCCCGCTCAAGGTGGTGGAACCGGACACGCTGTTTGCCGGCCTGCCCGAAGACATGATCTGCTGGATGAGCCATGGCGATTTTATCGCCGCGCCCCCGCCGGGGTTTACGGTAACGGCAAAGACGGGGAACGCTCCGGTGGCCGCCATGACCGATTATGAGCGCAAGCTATACGGAGTCCAGTTTCACCCCGAGGTGAAGCACACCCCTCGCGGCCAGGACATACTGCGCAACTTCCTAAATAATGTGTGCGGGTGCCGCGGAGAGTGGACGATGCAGTCGTTTGTAGAGGAACAGGTCCAGGCAATTCAGGAGTTGGTGGGCAAGGACAAGGTGTTATGTGCCCTGAGTGGTGGGGTGGATTCTGCAGTGGCAGCCGCCCTGGTACATCGAGCCGTAGGTCATCAGTTGACCTGTGTCTTTGTCAACCACGGCCTTCTTCGGAAGGGGGAGGCTGAGCAGGTGCAGGAGACATTCGCCGGGCGGTTTGGGGTGAACCTGATTCATGTTGACGCCGTTGACCGGTTTCTCAGCAAGCTGGAGGGTGTCACCGACCCGGAAACCAAGCGGAAGATTATCGGCAACGAGTTCATCCGGGTATTCGAGGATGAGGCCCGAAAGCTTGGAGAAGTCCAGTACCTGGTCCAGGGGACCCTCTATCCCGATATTATCGAAAGCGGTACCGAAACCGCGGCCACAATCAAGACCCACCATAACGTCGGCGGCCTGCCGCCGGACATGAAGTTTTCGTTGATTGAACCACTGCGTACCCTGTTCAAGGATGAAGTGCGCCTTGCCGGTGAAGAACTGGGGCTGCCGGAAGAGATCGTCTGGCGCCAGCCGTTCCCGGGGCCGGGCCTGGGCATAAGGATTCTGGGTGAGGTAACTGCCGAAAGGTTGGACATCCTCCGGGAGGCTGATTGGATCTTTCGGGAGGAAATCCGCAAGGCGGGGCTGGCCAGAGAAATCTGGCAGTACTTTGCCGTCCTGCCGGGAATGAGAAGTGTTGGTGTCATGGGAGACGAGCGGACGTACGCCTATCCCATCGTTCTCCGGGCCGTCACCAGTGACGACGCCATGACTGCCGACTGGGCGCGCCTGCCCTACGACCTGCTGGAAACCATCTCTTCCCGCATTGTGAACGAGGTCAAAGGCGTCAACCGCGTGGTGTACGACATTACCTCGAAGCCGCCGGCGACCATTGAGTGGGAGTGATAATTCAGCACAGGATGATAAGTTCTGACAGACTTGTGGCACATAGGTTGTGCTGGGAGGGTGGTTTTGATTTGCCGGCTTTGGTAAATCAAAACCACCTTTTTTTACTGCCTCGAAAGTCCAATGTCCGGGATGGCGACCCAGCCGGACAATTGTTAATTAAAGTATGTTAAAGATTGGGCGGGGGAGGCAGGAAAAAGGTTCCTGCCCAAGAATGTATGGGGAGTGGAGAAAAGTAAGGGGGAACAAAAATGAAAGTCCTGGCCGTAATAAAGAAAGAATTGACGGAGCATGTCCGCAATTTTAAACTTCCGTTATTGGTGATGATTATTTTCGGCGCCATCCTGATGGCTCTATACACCGAGGTCGGACCAACGGCCAAGTCCAGCAGCGTGCTCGATCCGTTTCTGGAACTATTTTTAGTAATATGCCCCATAATCGGGATCGCTGCCGCCATGGATTCCATCGTTGGGGAGAAGGAACGGGGGACGCTGGAGTTGGTTTTGTCCAAACCAATATCACGGGGGAGCCTTCTCTATGGAAAGTTTGCCACCTATATACTGATTATCGTACCGCTGCTGGCCGCCGAACTGATTCTAGCTTACTATTGGGCACAGGTTTCCGGTATCTCAACTTTGCGCTGGCAGCTGCCCATGCCCCCATTAAGTCAGTGGTTATCCATGGTCGTAATCCTGTCACTGGTATGCATGTATTACACGGCCTTAACGATATTAATTTCCCTGTTTGCACCGAGCACGACAACAGCCGGTCTGGTTGGCGTACTGTTCATGACCCCGGCTCACCCTCTGGGCGGTCATGTGCTGCAGGTGTTCTTGCGAATAACGGGATGGAATGATTTTGGATCGGCAGCCCTTCCGTTTAAATTTGTTTTCAGCGTGTTTGGGAAATACCAGAAGTTTGCCGTCACAAGTACAACCGACTTTTTGATCGGCTCGTTTTCCTTGCTGATTCTGACAGTGTTTCTTTTGTTTGTCAGCGGCTGGATATTTGAAAAGCAAAACATAGCCTATCGGATATAGGATATAGGGGGGAGAAGAATGGATACCCACGTCATAGAGGTTAATAACCTGACCAAGAGGTACGGCAAACTGGTAGCAGTTGATAATATCAGCTTCAAGGTGACGAGGGGAACGGCGTTTGGTTTGCTGGGACTGAACGGAGCGGGTAAAACTACCACCCTCAAGATGCTGGCAAGCCTGATTCATCCCGATGGCGGCAGCGCTCTGGTTTTAGGCCACGATGTCGTCAAAGAACCCATGCAGGTCCGGAGAAGCATCGGGTATGTTTCCGAAAACCCGGGCTTTTATTCCCGAATGACTACCACTGAAACACTCAACTACGTTTGCCGGTTGTTGGATGTTCCCGCTGCCATGAGAAAGCAGCGGATTGACGATAACCTGGAACTGGTAGGGCTGGTGGATAAAAAGGATAGTTTCGTGGGGACATATTCCCGGGGAATGCGGCATCGACTTTCTTTGGCACAGGCGTTGTTGTCGGAACCGGAAATACTATTTCTGGATGAGCCCACCCTGGGATTGGACCCCATGGGGGCCAAGACCATGCGCGACATTATCATCAAGTTAAAAAAAGAACGCGATGTGACCATACTGATGTCTTCCCACGTACTGCCCGAAGTGGAAGCGATATGCAATGAGGTGGGCATTTTCAACCACGGCAAGTTGATTGCCCGGGACAGTGTGGAAAACCTGCGCAATACGGCCGCCGATAACATGAATATCGAAGTGGTGTTGATGCACCCGGACGAACAGGTGGTGAAAGCCCTGCAAAACCTGAGTTTCGTGAACCATGCCCAAGCCGAAGGCAGCCGGTTGGTCATTAATGTCAAGAAAGACGCGGACATTCGTCCCCGGATCCTTGAGGCAGTGTTCGGCATCAATAAGCAGATTCTCTCTTTCGGAATCCAGGAAAGCAGTCTAGAGGATATCTTGTTACGGATCCTCAAGGAGTAAGCGGCAATATCCTTGAGCCGTTGAACAAAGCCAGCACAACAAAGTGCTGGCTTTTCATCTTGGGTCATTCAGGTAAGTTTTACCCGGAACGAAACCTACCTCCCGGGTCTCTTTATGTATGGGAAAAAGAGCTTGGCTAAGAGATAAATACCACAATTGGCTTCCAACCAGTAACCCAGGAAAAGTCTAGAGAATAGACTATGTTGACGAGAAAAAGCGAGTAAGGGAGGGGTGAACTGGTGGGAAATATTGAGGAAAGCTCTGGACGAAGGCAACAAAAGACTGAGGAAATTGAGGTTAAGGCAGCAGAAGCCAGGGAACCACAGGCTGAGGAAATTGAGGAGAAGGAAGCAGAAACCGAAGAACCGAAGGCATTGGAAGCGGAAGCACCGGCAGTAACGGCCGGAGTTGCAGAACCTGATGAAAGCAACGAGCAGCTTATGGCTGAAGCGTTAGGGTTTTATGACCTTGGTGTGGCAGGAGACAAAGAAGCTGTAGTCAAGGCGCACGAGTTGCTGACAAGACTGCGCCGGAAATACCCGCAGGACTCACTTGTGGAATCGTATTTTGGCAGCAGTTTATGTCTCTTGGGACGGGATGTTATTGATCCCAATGCACGTCTGGCCAATACTCTGGAAGGGCTAAAAATAATGGATAGGGTGGTAAAGGAATCACCGGAAAATATTCAGGTACGTTTTACGCGGGGGTACATTTGCAACAATCTTCCCGAAACGTATTTTCATCGCACAGGTACCGCTATCGAGGACTTTAATTACCTTGTTTCCCGGTATGAGCAAAACGATTCCATTTTTTCGCCCGAGTATTATTGGCAACTCCTCTATGATTTGGGCAACGCATATAAGGGTTTGGGCCGTAGGGAAGATGCCGTGGCAACGTGGTCAAAACTCGCGAGAGTTACGACTGATCCCAAGTACAGGGAATTGCTGAAGCACGAAGGAATACGGATGCCCAGGTCGCCCCGGGTGCGTACGAGTTCCAGAAAAGCCAGGAGACCTTCCCCTTCCGCTCCGGAAACATACCCGGCGCACACTGGCTCAACAAAACCTTGGGCATTTTCCCCCCCGGTTTCCGGAACAAAGCCGGCCCGTGTTAGTTCAAGGAAAGTCCGGCAACGTTCCTCTTCTGGTCCGGAACGATATCCGGGCCAAAGTGGTTCGAGAAAACCCTGGGAGTATACCCCATGGGTTCCCGAAGCAAAGCAGGCACCAGCTGGTTCAAGGGGATCCCGGCAGCTTACCGCTAAAAATAAAAATAAAAATAAAAAAAAACTGATTAAAAAAGGTGCCAAACTTCATGCCCGGGCCCTTACTGGCAATAAGAGGGCCACCCGTAAGGCATTCGGCTTTTTCCGTAAAGCTTACAAAGCTCATCCGGAGGATCGTCTTATAAACGCCTATTTCGCGGATTGTCTGTCCATGATGGGGCGGGATGCATCGGATCCGGCCACAATGTTCGGAAATGCTATGACTGCCACGGTACTGTTGGACGATGCCGTTAACAGCTGCCCGGACAATATCCAAATTCGGCTCATCAGGGCCTATCAAAGTTTCCGGCTTCCCGAACCATTCTTCCACCGTACCGCTACAAGTATCGAAGACTTCGAGTACTTAATGAAACGCTGTGAACACGACAACACCATAATCCCACAGGGTACTTACCTGCAGATTCTTCATGATCTGGAAACTGCCAAAAATCGGTTGGGGATGGGAAATGAGTCCCAGGAAACCGGCGATACGGACAATACTGTGGCAAGGCTGATTTCCCAGGGCAGCAAGAAGGACCTTCTTGAAGAAGGTATACGGCTGCACAATTTAGGGGTGGCCGGAAGCAGGAATGCCGTAAAGAAGTGCCACGAGATCCTGGAAAAGGTGCATGAAATAGATCCCAACGATCCCGAAGCCCTGGCCTACTTCGGCAGCAGTATCGCTTTGCTGGGACGGGACGCCACCGAAACAAGCGATATGTTCGCCAATGTCGCAACGGCTTTAAAGATGCTTGGCCAGGCCATTGGTCGTGACGGAAGCAACCCAAGAATACGCATTCTACGCGCTTATCTTGCCTATTCTCTCCCCGAGTCCTTCTTTCACCTGACAAAAGTGGCCATCGAGGATTTCCTGCTTGCAAGAGCAGCATGGGAAAAGGACACGATGATATTTCCTCGGGAAACGTACTGGCAGATTCTATACGACTTGGGTTCGGCTTACCTGCGCATCGGCGACAAAAAAAAGGCAAGAAAGGTTTGGTCAAAGCTGCGGTCCGCAACCAAGGACCCCAAGTATCGGGCTCTGGTCAAAAACCGCACCTAAGGAGTGATTACTAATGGGCTCTCTTTTTGAAAAACGGTTCCTGGAGACGTCGAAACCCGAGTTCTTAAACAACTACTTCACCTATCCCGAGTTTGTCGATAACATGCCTTTACCGAGAATTGCGGAGTATCAATGGGACGCCTTACAGGCGGTTTTGACCCGGGCTTACGAAAGCTCACCCTTTTACCGGCAGAAAATGACTGCGGCCGGCGTTACACCCAATGATATTGCCGGCCTGACGGATTTGGCCAAAATGCCCTTCACGTCCAAGGACGAACTGCGTGGAAATCCGTGGGTCCTCCTGGCCTGCGACAAAAAAGACATCAGCATTATCAATGTCTCGACAGGTACCACCGGTGGCGAGCAAATTTACATCATGTACACGTGGCGGGACTACTACCTTACGGAGCTTTCACCCGGGTATCCCAGCCTTTTTCCCCTTAAACCCGGGGATATCTGCCTGAATGCTCTTCCTTATGAAATGAGTTCGGCCGGACTGGCATTCCATAAAACCTTTGAAGGCTGTTTGGCAACCGCGGTCCCGGCGGGCAAAGGAGGCGCTTACTCAACTCCCGAGAAAACTATAAAATTGACGCAGGATTTACTGCCCACCGTGTTAATGACCAGCCCTTCCTGGGCGATTACTCTTGCTGAAGCAGCCGCTGACAGTTCGTTCGACCTAACCAGCCTTCCGTTAAAAAAAATCTGGCTTACGGGTGAGGGCTGTTCGTCGGCGTTCCGGGAAAGGGTGGAAAAAATTTGGGGACAGACGGCCAATTTCTATTACGGTTCCCTGGAGTGCGGCGCCATTGGCATTGAGTGTGATGCCCATGCTGGCTACCACATAACCCAAGGACACGCCATTGTTGAAATTGTAGATCCGAAAACCGATAAGGTTCTCGAACCGGGGGAAATCGGCGAGATCGTGGTTACCTGCCTGCTGCGCTTTGACACGCCGTTAATCCGCTACCGCACCCAGGATTTGGGGTATATCGACCCAGATCCCTGCCGCTGCGGCCTTGTGTTGCCGCGACTTTTCCTCCGGGGACGCCTTGTGGATCATGTGGTCATAAACGGAATAAACTTTTCTCCCTTTTACCTGGAGGAGTTCCTGATGCGGCTGCCGGAAGTAGGAAACTGGTATCAGTTTGTGGTCAATCCGGAAAACAATGACCGGCTGAAAATCCGTACCGAACTGGCTCCCGGTATTGAACCCACCCCTGAGTTGGCCGACAAACTGGCGAGCAAAATGGAGTACAGCATCGGCATTCCCTGTGAATTTGAGTTTGTTCCCAAACTTCCGCGGGTACGGGAAAAAACCATCCGCGTAGTCCACGAATAGGAGAGACTGCCATGATTATCGATGCCCACGCGCATATTTCTGATACCACTTACGGCAATGTTGGCATTTACCTCGACCAGCTAATGGAAGCAGGGATTCAACAGGGTGTTATCGTCCCCGGTGGTATGCTTGACGTCAGAAGGATGACTGACTATATCGTGGGACGTGCTCAGCCGGACAGTTTAATCCCAAACAATGCTTATGTGGCGGAGGCCTTTAAGGCGAATCAAACCTGCTTTATTGGCCTGGCTTGCATCGATCCCCACGGGGAGAACGCCGTTGACCTGTTGGAACAAAGCTTTGAAAACGGCTTCCGCGGTTTGAAACTGTCACCCATGACGCACCAGTTTTCTTTTGCCAGCAAGGCTATGGCAGAATTGGCGGCCTGCTGTGGTGACTATGGTTATCCCGTGTACACCCATGTTGTTTACAGCCCCGGCGCCTGTACTGCCAGACTGGCCTCACTGGCACGGGAGTTTCCGCGAACGAACTTTATCCTGGGGCACATGGGCTTCGGGCCCGCCGACCAGGAAGGCCTGGAAGCTGCCATAGAACTGGATAATTTCTTCCTGGAAACATCAACAGGAAGCTTCCTCCATATTAAAGAGGCAGTCGCGAAAGCCGGGCCGGGTAAACTAATTTTTGGATCGGAATTTCCTTTGTCACACCCCAAGGCAGAGTTGGAAAAGATCTTCCTTCTGGACCTGAAGGCCAACGACCTGAAGAAAATTCTCTGCGGCAACATTCAGGGTCTATTGGGTCTTAACCAATAGAAGGAGGAAGGCGAAGTGACACCCTCGGAAAGATTGGCGGCGCTGAACCAGGTATTGAAGCACTGCCGGGCCGCGCCGTTTTACCGTGATCGCATCCCGGAAGAGCCTTTGACTTCGCTCAGCGGTTTAAAGCGAATCCCCTTGACAACCAAAGAGGATTTGAGGCGCGTTTCACCCAAGGGGTTGATCTGCGTTTCCCCGGGTGAACTGTACCAGTATCACGAAACCTTCGGGACTACGGGCAACCCTGTGTCGACATGGCTGACAAAAGAGGATTTATTGGATAACGCTTGGGAAATCAACGCCTGCGGCATCAATTTCACCGAGGATGATATAGTGCTGGTGAGATTCCCTTACGCTATATCCGCGGTAGCTCACATGGTTCATACCGCCGCGCAGTTAAAACAGGCTTGCGTCATACCGGCCAGTTCCCGGTCCACTATAAGTCCGTTTCCCAGAATTATCAACCTCCTGCGGAAACTCGAGGTAACCGTACTGGCCGGTCTGCCTCAACAGGCCGTCCTCATTGCTGAGGCTGCCGAGTTGATGGGCTTGGAGCCTGCAAGCGATTTTCCGAAGCTGAGAGCAATCTTAACTGCGGGCGAGCCGCTCACCAATGGCCGCCGGAGATTGTTGGAAAGCATCTGGAACGTACCGATATTCGATGTATATGGCATGGCCGAGATCGGAACCGCTGTCGTCGATTGTGAATTTGGCAGGCCTCACCCCCTGGAGGAATATTTCATTTTTGAGCTGCTGGGGGAGGATTTACAGTCCGAAGTTAAACCCGGTGAACTCGGTTATCTTGTGGTGACCACCCTTAGGAAAAGAGCCACGCCCATGATCCGCTACCTGACTGAAGACAGGGCCAAAATAACGTGCCAGGAGTGTGCATGCGGACGGGAGGTTCTTCTGGGAGTCCATGGCCGCAAGCAAGATACAATTTCAACCGGCGACCGGGTTCTGGATATGTGGGACCTGGAAGAGATAGTGTCCCACTTACCCTGCCGGCGCTTTTGGGTGGTCGGCCCGGCTTCGGCCGGGTTGCGCTTCATATTGGAGGAGGAGAAACCCAATGATTCTGTTGACACCGGCTTGATTAGAAAGTTGGAGGAGATGTATCAACTCCGGCTGGATGTAGAAATTGTCCCCAAAGGAACCCTTTATGACCGGATTGAACTCCTCGCCATTGGCGAAGTAGGAAAAACTCGATATATCTATTCCGCTGAGGAGATCAAGCAAAAGGCTTACCTCAAGTCGCCGCGGATCTGAAGGGAGGCCTAATATTTAAGATCAGGGCAAACAAGTCCACAGGTATTCGAGGTTTGTTCTCTCAACTGGGAGAAGGAGGAAGGCGAAGTGACACCTTCAGAAAGACTGGCGGCGCTGAACCGGGTATTGAAGCACTGCCGGGCAGCGCCGTTTTACCGTGATCGAATCCCGGAAAAGCCTTTGACTTCGCTCAGCGGTTTAAAGCGAATCCCCTTGACTACCAAAGAGGATTTGAGGCGCGCTTCACCCTTCGGCCTGATCTGTATTCCCCGCAATGAAATTTGCCAGTATCACGAATCCTTTGGTACCACCGGAGTTCCGGTCTCCGTCTGGTTCAGCAAAGATGACCTTAAGGACTTTGCAGGGCAATTAACCAAATGGGGCGTTAATTTCAACCAAAATGACACGGTGTTGGTACGTTTTCCCTACGCCATCTCGGGTATTGCCCATGGGACCCACACTGCTGCCCAGTTAAAAAATGCCTGTGTGATCGCCGCTAGTTCCAGATCTACCGTCAGCCCGTTCCCCCGGGTGGTTGATTTAATGAGAAAACTCCAGGTAACGCTGCTGGCCGGTCTTCCTCTGCAGGCTCTCTTGATAGCCGAGACTGCCGAACTGTTGGGGTATAAACCAGACCGGGATTTCCCCCACTTGAGGGCCATCGGTACCGGCGGGGAACCCCTTTTCAGCGGGCGGAAGAAGATGCTGGAAGGCATCTGGGGTGTCCCGGTTTTCGACCATTACGGTATGACCGAGATCGGTGCGGCAGTACTTGACTGTGAATTCGGCCAACCTCATCCATTGGAAGATGATTATATATTTGAACTGCTGGACAAAGACACGAAAACAGATGTCAAACCCGGCCAAGTCGGGTATCTGGTGGTAACTACCCTCAAAAGAAGGGCCACCCCCATAATCAGGTACCTTACCGGGGACAGAGCCAGAGTTGTAGAGAGAAAGTGTCCCTGCCGGAAAGATATGTCCCTTGAAATTCGGGGCCGCCGGGAGGACACCATAGCGGTTGGAAGCCGGCTGCTTGACCTTTGGGATCTGCAGGAAATTGTCTCCCACCTTCCCTGCCGGCGTTTCTGGGTGGTTGGCCCGGATTCGGACGGGTTGCGGTTTATCGTGGAGGAGGAGAAAACCGGTGACAGTGTCAGCACCGATCGGATCAGAAAGTTGGAGGAGATGTGCCAACTGAGGCTGGAGGTTGAAATTGTACCCAAAGGGACCCTTTATGACCGAAGTGAACTCCTCGCCCTTGGTGAAGTCGGCAAACCTCGATATATCTACTCCGCCGAGGAGGTTCGGAAAAAAGCCTACCTCAAGTCAGCAAGGGTCTAGTCTCCTTAGGTCGCCAAGGCCAATCTTACCGAAGGTCGTGGAAAACCGAGGGTGGTCGAGTACCAAGGACCAGGCTGACACTTGAGATAACGCTAAATAACGGAGGGGAGGGTGCTTACCCTCCCCTCCCCTCGCCTTGTTCATTTGGTCAGAATCAATTCCTTAACGTTTGTCTTGGATTTGTCATTGTCCAGAATTCGGCGGATAGTCCCTGCCAGGAGAGCCGGGTTGCGGTCCTGAAATACGTTTCTGCCAATGGCCACGCCGCTGGCGCCTGCCTGAAGGGCATCGGCGATCATCGCCAGGAGATCCGTGGTGGAATCCAACTTGGGGCCGCCGGCTATAACCACCGGGATTCTCACGGAACCGGTCACCTCGGCGAAGGACTCTACTGAGCCCGTATAGTTGACTTTAACGATATCGGCGCCCAATTCCTCGGCAATTCTAGCGGCGTGCTTGATTTTTATGGGGTTAAACTCACTTTCCTTCGTGCCGTCTTTAACATACATCATGGCCAATAGCGGCATGCCCCAAAGGTCACATTCTTCTGCAAGCCTACCTAAATCTTTTAACATTTCCCCTTCGAATTTTCCGGCCAAATTCACGTGGGCTGAAACTGCTGTTGCCCCCAGCCGGATGGCATGTTCTACCGAAGACACCAGCTGCTTTCTGGTGGGGTCCGTTGACAGTGCAGTTGAGGCCGAGAGGTGAACGATGAGCGCGCATCCACTTAAAACCTCGGGAATTTGCCGGGCCAAACCTTTATGTAGGATAATTGCATCGGCACCACCTTCGGCTGCCGACTTTACCGCCCGCCGGATGTCCTCAAGGCCTGCGATTGGACCCTCTGTCGTCCCGTGGTCCATGGGTACTATCAATACCCGATGGGAATGATTGAAGAGGCGCTTTAAGCGGATTTGTTTTCCTTTCACTGGTCTGTCCCCCTAACCTGTTATTTCTCGAGTATGGTCTCGTCAACTTTGATCCCGACGTGGCGCCCCGGTTCACAAACATAAGCAAAAAGCTTGTCGTCCGGCCGGATTTCAGTGGCATTTTTGGGCCGGCCATCCGCGCCCATTATCCTGATATGCCAATCGTCCTGTACGATTACGTTCAGTTCCTTGCCAGACACCTCGCCCTTGACCATCAGCAGCGGCCGCATTTCTGTCTTGACTCTGCCCACGGTAAGTTCCCGGGCTTCGCCTCTTATATTTACGCAAAGAACCTTACTTCCCGCGGCCAGGTCGGTTACATACTCGGCTGAATCGTCGGGCTTCCAAACGTAGGAGTGGACGGCACCGGCGTTTACTCTGAACGGGCGGAGGTTCATATACGGGAGAAAGTGGGTTTCCGAGCAGACGAAGATCCCACCACCTGACGTAGAACCGACAATCATGCCCTCTTCGGGTGTCATCAGACCGGTGGTGTCAATACACGCCCTTGCTCCCATGCCGACATGGCGGACCTCAGTGACAACCAGCGGCTGAAGTTCAATCCGGTGGATAGTTTCTTTCGAAAGGTACTTTATCATCTTCTGAACGACGGCCGCATCAATTCCGGTAAACAGCACTCCATCACTGCCGTGTTCCAGAACGCCGAAGGCGATTTCCATATCCTCGACCGTGGTGACCTGCCTCAAGAGAACCGTTTTCCTATCCTGAAGCCGGGCAATAATGAGTTCCAGCGGAATATTTGTGGGCAGGTCGAAGTCCACAATGGCATAGTTAAACTTTACAGCTTCTTGCCACGATTGTTCCAGTGATTCACTTCCGGAAACGGAGAAAAAACCGCATGTCTTGTATCCACAATGGCAGGCCTTTTCCAGTAGATCCAGGCGATCAGACAGCACTATATCCCCGCCTGCAATTCCGGCAAGGTCTTCTTCATTTCGAAGTTCGGTGATCAGTTCCGTCTTATGAGGATAGTGGCCATCTCTGCGTTGTTGTGCGGATACCACGACTTTTTTGATCGGTGAGTTATTCACCAAGCCCCATATATCATGACGCTCTAATGGTACCGAACGCCCGTCGAACCATATTTCTCTTTGCTTGTTTCCCATAAAGTATGGCTCTCCTTTAAGCATATTCTTTCAAGGGATCCCTGTGGTAAAACTGTCGAGCACCGCCTCTCTAATTACCATAGTATGTGGATTGGAGGAAGGTGTTACCATTATTCCCCATACTCCGTTAATGACAACCTGGGAAAAAAGTGGAGCTGTTGACAGCTCCACTTGAAGGATGGGAAATTTTAGTAGGTCTTTGGTTAAAGCCGTGGTCTTTGTGCAAAACTTACTTGAATTGAACGCGCTTGATGTCTACGACCTTTTCGGGTGAAATTTCCACCGCGGCCAAGGTTAGTTGCGCCTGGGTGGCCCCTTCCGGGGCGGGTCCGGCTGTAAGGGTTATATTTTTGCCGCCCTGAAGATCGCTCAACTTTGCATAAGTGGAGTTTGGTAGTCCAAGGGGGAAGTTAGCCTTATTCAAAAAGGTAATGGAAGCGGTAAAATACCCGGTCTCGGAATCAGTCGATACATCAAGTTTTGCTTCGCATTTTTTCCCGGCTTGAATGCCTGATTTGAGGTATTGACAAATGGCGCCCTTGGGAGATTTAATCCGGGCGAAATACTTCCCACTTGAACGTTCCGAAGCTGTTGCGGAGGCCGAATCCGAGGTTTTTGCCGAAGCCAACTCAATATCGCCCATTAGTTTTCCCCAGCCGGCTTCGTCAATCTGGTAGTACTCTTTGTCCTGGAGTTTGTCGAGGGTTACCCTGGGCTCTTGAGGTCTGGGCTCTCGAGGTGCCCTGGGCTCTCGAGGTTTCCGAGGTTGTCGGGGGGCCCTGGGTTCTCGAGGTGTCTGGGACTCTCGGTTTTCTCGAGGTTTCCGAGGTTCTCGAGGTGCCCGGGGTTCCCGGTTTTCTCTGCGAGCCTGTGACATGCTTGGTCTCCTTTCGTATGAATTTCAAGAGGAGTGGAAAAAGCCCTCCTTAGTCCCCTCTATGATTTTCATACTATGGGAATGGTTTCCAGATTGTGACTTTATCACGGAGGAATTTATGGGGTATTATTCAAACCTGAACCTCCACAGGCCTACACCGAACGCCGCCGCCGCCATGGCAACCAATACGCCCGCTTCCGGAAAGATATCGGTGACACTGCGACCATACCACAGCAGATCCTGAAAGCCGTCCATAGCCCAGGCGTTGATGGTAATGACATGGGCCAAAGTGCGCATAAAGTCCGGCACAATATCAAGGGGCCACCAGCTTCCGCCCAGGGAGGACATCAACAGAATAATGAGCACGGACAGGCTGGAAAGCTGGGCTTCCGTTCTAACAAGGGCTGCCATAAAAATACCCATGCTGGTGGCTGCCAGGGCCACCGCACCTGACATGATGGCCAACCCAGGCAGCGAATTCCCCAGTTCTAACCCGAACACAAAGTGGCCAAAAGCAAAAAACACGGTGATTTGGAGGAGGGCAGTGATGAAATTAGGAAGGAGCTTGCCGGCCAAAATGCTGGCTTTGCTGATAGGAGCCGCCAGCAGTCTGCGGAAGGTACCCAGTTCTTTTTCTCTCAAAAGGGCGTTGCCCCCGGCCAGCATGGTAAAGAGGGCAAACATCACAGCGTAACCGGGCACGTTCTGTTTGAAAGGATCGATCTGCTTGTCAGCCAGAACCACCACATCTCGGCTGTCAACGTTAATAGTGGGCGTTTTCCACAACTGCTCTGCGGTTCCCAACACTGTCTCGGTGATTTCTCCTGCGTCAGCCCTTCCCCGGGTTGCCGTCATGGCCCCCTGTAAGGCCGCCTGAATCGCGATTGCCTTGGCCGTCATGCGGGTAGCAGTGCCATCGAGAATGCTTTGTACCGTACTGATGGGTATTTGTTCCGCCGGGTTCCGGAGGAGAATGAAGTTCGTGGGCCGCCCTGTTGCGACACGCTCACCAAAGCCCCGGGGAATAATTATGGTCACGGCCCGGTCCCCACTTTTGATCCTTTCTCTGGCCCTCTTCTCCGTCATCGGCTGCTTAGCGCCACCCACCGTCAGAGTGTCCTCGATCGCCAGGGCATTAATCTCCTTCAGATCAGCCAGGATCTGCCGGGATAAATTACTTTGATCCTTGTCCACAAAAGGTACCCTTGTTGCTTTCACTCCACCCCCGAATATTCCTGACAGGGCGAAACTGGCAATTGTAATAACCACTATAGGGACAACAAAAAGCAAAATCACCGCCCCAACGTCTGTAAACTGTGTTTTCAGGTCCTTCCAGGCAATATGCCAGAATTTCATTTTATCTCCCTTCCCATGTCAAGTCCCTATTAACAACTATGCAGAGATGCGCCAATCAATCTCTTAGTTTCTTGCCGATAACTGGGCAATCCGAATCAAGACCTTGGGGTTAAGGGGTAAGTTCGCGGCTTATATCCGTCTTGATGATGCTGACCGCTTCTTCCGGTGTGTGGCGGTCACCAACAGCCCTTCATCCCGGTAACAATCGAACACTTTTACGGCCAAATTCTGTTGAGCCGGAGTGTTACCTAATTATGGTGTAACATGTTAAGACATTGGCCAGAATATAGCTGCTGATAAGGAAAGTTTCCCGGCTGGATACTTACTTCGGATATATTAAAGGCAGGATTTTCGTCAACCTGGGAGAATGTAATACCCAATTTATGCAGAAGCCAAAGGAGTGATCTTACTTGCTTACCCACATTGTCCTTTTCAAACTGATCGACCGCAGCCCGGAGAATGTTGAAAAAGCCAGGGGTGTCCTGATGAGTATGGAGGGGAAAATTCCGTTACTGCGCCACCTCGAGGTCGGGGTTGATGTTCTTCACTCGGAGAGGTCATATGATCTGGCCCTGGTGACCAAGTTTGATTCACTGGATAATATGCAGTCATACCAGGTCCACCCGGTTCATGTAGAGATCTCGAACTACATGAAGTCGGTCAGAGAATCCTCAATTACGTTGGATTACGAGTAAGAACGTAAGCGCCGGTGCCCGGATCGAGGAGGAAAACAAAAAAAGGGGCTTGGTTTCCGCTGTGACTTTCGCAATGTCTAGCGGGTTCCAAGCCCTTTTATTTTGGGGTCTCAGCGACTTCCTTTTCCCGGCGGGCTCAGGTTCACCATTATTGTTGGGAGACCATCGCCTTTGGCCCGACAGCCGTGTTCATTTCCGTCCGGACCTGAAAACCGGCCAGGACCGTTAACACCAGCAGGGCGATGCCATAATAGGAAAAAAAGTTCTGGTAGCCAAAACCATTGATGAGTCTACCGCCAATTGCCGTTCCGACTCCGCCCCCGCCCATGAAGAAGAATGCGACCAGGGACATGGCGGCTCCTCTGGCTCTGGCGGCAAATTCCGTGGCTATGGTCAGCAGGGTCGAATGTGCTACCATGGTGCCCAACCCTAACAAGGCCACCCCCGCAATCGTAACCCCGAGAATGTTCCCCCCGAGGAAAAAGAGGATATCCGCGAGTGTTGCCGTGGCCAGACCGACGACCAACACCTTTTTCCGGCCTATCCGGTTCGCCATTCTGCCGCTGGCCCTTCCGCCAATCGCGGCCATAACCTAAACGGCGAACATGTTTCTTGATCGCCGGTTTGAACCTGTCAACTACTGAGGTAAAAGATTCCTCGTCGCCACGTTTAGCCTTGGCAATTAACTCCCGGATCTTTGGTTTTCTGG